>Ga0164290_1000122_pt1 | contig 291255 bp, 250 predicted proteins | sample Micstemetagenome_FD_108782 | JGI IMG/M metagenome (GOLD analysis project Ga0164290, IMG submission 108782) | Contaminated culture microbial community from soil near Moab, Utah, USA - Microcoleus steenstrupii SON62 (Illumina Assembly) | ecosystem: Environmental > Terrestrial > Soil > Soil crust... | reverse complement strand
TACGGGAGTAAGACAGTTCAGTTTAAATGGTGGTGCTTATCAAAGCTCTAACATATTTGCAGTAACAGCGGCTGGTTCTCCCTATGTGGTAACAGTAAGGGATGCCACCACAGGTTGTTTGGCCAGTACTAATATAATAACGGTATCGCCTGCCCCAACATCTATACCAGCCACTCCAACCGGAGTCGACGGTACTGCCACGGGTCTTTGCAGCGGCGGTAACTTTACATACACGGTACAACCAGTAGCAGGGGCCACCAGCTATGTATGGTCGGCACCGGCAGGTTTCAGCATCGTAACAGGCCAGGGTACCCCACAAATAGTAATGACGGTTCCTGCAGGTTTTACTGGTACCCCAGGTTTATGGGCTGTATCGAAAAACAGTTGTGGCAGCACCACGGGTTTCAGGTTGGCATTGAGCAGCCTGCAAACAATAGCAGCGGCAAATATTACAGGTCCATCTTCTGTAACTGCATCACAGGCCGGCGTACAATACAGTGTGCCCAATGAACCAGGCGCCACTTATAACTGGCAGGTTCCGGCGGGTGCAGCCATCACGGCAGGCCAGGGCAGCAGCAGTATTACGGTGACCTTTGGCAGCACCAGCGGTAATGTAAGTGTGGCAGTAACCAATGCCTGTGGTACCGGAGCAAGAACAAACAAAGCGGTAAGCTTTGTTTTAACCAGGCCAGCTATGGCAAAAACTGCTGAGATAACAGTGAACAATACACTAAAAAATGCGCTTAGTATGTACCCTAATCCTGCATACAACAGCGCTGCAATGGTATTCAATAGTGAGCGGGCAGGAGAGAAGTACAGCATCCATATCAGCAATTCCACCGGTTATACGGTTTATACATCAGCCAATGTAACAGCAGCAGGACAAAACCGCCTGCAACTGGATCTGTCAGAATTCAAAAATGGTATTTACTTCGTAAGACTGACCACTGCAAACGATATTCAAACGATCCGGTTGATAAAGGGGCAATAGGGTGTCAGTTTACACACAAGAGAAAAAGCCGGGACACAGATGCCCGGCTTTTTTATTATTCAATTTTTAGATAAGTATCATGGATTAATGCTGGATCATGATCTTAAATGTTTTTGTATTGTTATCAGAAGTAACACTCAGGATATAGTCTCCCGTGCTGATTGCTGGAAGATCAATTTGATTGGTACCGTCTTTCAAAATGGTTTTTACAATCACCTGTCCCTGCATTGATAGAAGAACACATTCGGTGTTGTTGGTTGAACCGGCAACGCTTACGAACAATTTTTTGTTTACAACAGGATTGGGGAAAACATTGATTTCTGTGAACCCGCAATTAACAAGTACCGGAAGTATTTCTGAATAGTTATATCGTCCGTTTTTATCAATCATCTTGAGCCTGTAGAATGTTTTTCTTGCAGTTGCTGTTGCGTCATTATCCTTGAAATTGTAGTTGTTTTTTGTTGACAAAGTTCCGGTTGCGGTAACAGCCCCGATTGTGATCCAGTTAAAGCTGTCATCTCCTGCTTTTTCAATTTCAAACCTGTCAAAACCAACCTCTCTTTCGGTAGTCCAGTTGATAAATGGTTTGCAGTTGATCAATGTGGCGGAAAAGCTGGTAAGTTTTACAGGCACTGTACCAGTAACAATAAAACCTGCCTGTCCGGTATTGTCAGATGGGTTATCTCCAGCTAAACTGCCGGGAGCAGTACAGTTGGTCCGGAAACTGATCTGACCAGAAATGGTAGGATTGCCAGTGGTGGCAGAAACGCCTTCCAGGTCAAGTAAAATATTAACCGCAGTGTTAACTGCGATGGTGGAGGTGTTGTTACAAAGGTTAATAACCGAACCATTGTTGTTTCTGATCGTCCAGCCCGCCGGAATATTATTCTGCGTAGTGACAATAGTAAGGGTGGAGGGCACAGAGATCTGCAGGTTGATTTTACCTGTGGCAACTGCATTGGTTTGTCCTCCTGTGCCGGGTGTTGCATTGATGGTAGCCTGGAGAGTGCCACTGCCGGCAACGGGTACCACACCAGCGTTGAGTACGATCATGTTGAGCGATACATTTTGTGCTGCTGCACCTGTTACTGCCAGTGAAACCACCGCAGCAAGTAACAGCTTTTTGATTTTATTTTTCATTGTAAAGACTTTTAGTTTGGTATAACGTTAATCAATAACTGTACAGGTGGAAGTAGAAAAATTATCTGCAGGATTATCGCCCTCCATCGAACCTGGCCCTGTTCCCGGTGCATCGCCGTTTGAAAAAGACAACTGGCCTGAAATATTTACGGGACCGCCTGCTTTCTTTCCTTCCAGTGCGATCAGGATGGTACGGGCATCATTCGGTGCGATAATATCTTTTCCGTTTGATAAGGAGATCACGGTTCCGGTAATGCTGGTGATCTGCCATCCTGTTGGCAGTATATGACCTGTTGGTTGTATTATAATGGTGGAAGAGTCTGCAATACTCACCTGTACTTTTAATTTGTACACACCCGCCAGGGCAGCAGGATCTGTATTATTGATCGTGGCATCAAAAAATACGCTCGATCCTTTTTTAACTGTGCCGGCATTTTGCGTGATCACATTTACAGACAGGTTTTGTGACTTTGAATGTTTGCAAAAGAAAATGCCAGTAAATAGAAAAATAAGTAAAGCTGTTTTCTTCATCGCTGCCAATTGTGATTATTAAAATATTGCGTGATGGAATTCCTCCCGATGTACACCACTTTTTATTTTCCCTGGGATAAACAATCAGCAGTGTTAAATTCCGGCGAAGCTATGTTATGAAAAGCCGGGATGATGGTACCTGTTATTAAGTAATCATTATCTAATTGTAAACAAACGCCCGCTCTATGTAACACAGCCTGCCAATTTGAAATTGATAATATTTGGATAACAATTTCTTTACGTGCCTGCGTACACAAAAAGTTTCCTTTGCAAAAATTAACGCCTGATGAGAAAGCTGTTTTGCCTTGCTTTTGCCTTATTTATTTCCAGTATCCTTGTTGCGCAAACAGGTAAGATCTCTGGTAAAGTGATCAATGCTTCCTCCGGGCAGCCCCTTGCCAATGCAACCATTACACTGGTAGAAAAAGCGATTGCCATAGCAGCAGACCAGAACGGAAATTTTGAATTTGGTAAACTGCCAGCAGGTACTTATTCAGTTAAGTGTACTTACAGTGGTCATAATGAAAAGATCATTGATGAGATAGCAGTTAAAGTGAATGAGAATACTACGGTCACGGTTTCACTGGACGAAAAGAAAGCAGGCGAAGTAGTGATCGTTACCAAAAGAAGCGCCAGGGTGGAATCGGTTGCCTCATTGTTAATTGCACAAAAGAACAGTGCCAGTGTTAGCGATGGTATCACGGCAGAGTCTATACGAAAAACACCGGACCGCAGCACCGGCGATGTGATCAAGCGTGTAAGCGGCGCCAGTATCCAGGATGACCGCTTTGCAGTGATCCGCGGATTAAATGACCGCTACAATGCGGCCTTTATCAACGGGGCCCCGTTGCCAAGCACAGAGAGCGACCGGAAGGCATTTGCCTTTGATATTTTCCCTTCCGTTATTCTTGATAACCTGGTGATTTATAAAACAGCCACACCGGATAAGCCCGGAGATTTTGCTGGTGGTATCATCGAGATCACTACAAAGGCCACATCCCCCACTAATTTTACTTCAGTGGCAATTGGCAGTTCTTATAATACATTGATAACAGGCAAAACACGCTATTTTTCTGAAACAAAAGGTAAGCGGGATTTTCTTGGGCTGGATGATGGCGTAAGGGGCTTGCCAAAAGATTTTCCTTCTGCACAGGCATTAAGGGATCCCAATATCACCTTTGCAGACAGGGCAGCATTGGCAAAAGGTTTTGGGAAGTATAAGTGGGGTGTATTGGCTGGCAATACCTCGCCCAATTTTAATTTTCAGATTTCTAATGGCTATAATATTTTACGAAAAGGTAAGGAGTTTGTAAGCACCTTGTTCTCTTTAACCTACAACAGGAACTATACTTTTAATGAGGGTGACCGGAACACATTTGATTTTAATGCAGACCCGAATGCTGTGCTGTACCAACGTAAAAAATTCAAGGATTCTGTTTACAATGAAGAAACCGTGCTGGCGCTGTTAGGTAACCTGTCACTTAAAATAGATAATAAAAACAGCATCAGCTGGAAAAATAATCTGAGTATCAATACAGACAACCGATTAATAAAGCGAATTGGCGAAAATGACGCTGACGGCGATCCGGGTTTTATTTCAAGGGATGTGGTACGCTGGTTTACTTCCAATCAGATCTTTTCATCACAACTGGGAGGCGAACACCTGGTGGGGCCTGTAAAAACAAAAATCAACTGGCTGGCCAATTATAGTAAAGTTGACAGGGATATACCGAACCTGTCCCGATCTTCTTATGTTGGTTATCAACCCGATTTTTCTGCATTTTTTGCCAGTGGTGAACCGAACCAGCTATTTGGTACAGGCTCCATGATGTTTATCAAGTCCAATGAAAATATCAAGAGTATCAAAGCCGACATCACGCAGCCATACAATTTTATGAAGAATACGCAGAATTTTTTCAAGCTCGGCGGTGGTTACCAGGTAAGAGAAAGGGAGTTTACAACAAGGTTGATTGGATTTTCGCCTTACACCGGTGGAATTGCTTTTGACTATTCTTTATTGAGTCTTCCGGAAGGAGAAATATTTGTGCCTGCCAACCTGGGAAAGATCGACAGTACAACAGGCGGGTTTTTAGTAAATGAAGGCACGATAGAAAATTCAAACTACCGGGCAACCTCCTCGCTGTATCATATTTACCTCATGAACGACCAGCGGTTCTTTAAAAAATTCAGGCTTATCTACGGCGCCAGGATAGAAACGTTTAATCAAAAACTGAATACTTTTAATAACAGTCTTGCGCCATTGGTGAACACCGATACAACTATTACTGATGTTTTACCCTCGGTGAACTTTGTGTATTCACTAACGCCTAAAATGAACATCCGGTTGTCTTATTCTCAAACGGTGAACCGGCCTGAGTTCAGGGAGCTGGCACCTTTTCTTTTCTTTGATTATGCCACACAGAATACCATTGGCGGTATCCAGGATCTGCAGCGTGCAAAGATCAGGAACTATGATTTCCGTTTCGAACTGTATCCAGGACAGGCACAATTGTTTTCAGTGTCTGCTTTCTATAAAGATTTTATTAATCCTATTGAGATCGTTTTTATTCCCGGCACCACCAACCAGGCCAGCTATATCAATTCTACTTCTGCAAAAGTGTACGGTTTTGAAGCGGAATTCAGAACCCTGCTTTCCACACTGGCAGGCATAAAAAGAGAAGGTTCATTGCTAAGCAAGTTTACACTTTCGGCTAACGCAGCATACATGAAGTCAAGTATAAAACTGGACAAACTATTTAGTATCGAACCGGAAAGACTGATCACCGACAGGCCTTTGCAGGGTCAGTCTCCCTACCTCATCAACAGCAGCCTGGCCTTTAGCGATGAAAAGTCAGTTTTTTCTGCAACACTCTCAGTGAACAGGGTGGGAGACAGGATCTATATCGCCGGAATAAAAAATGAGAGCGCAGATATATATGAAAAGGCAAGGACAGTGGTGGATTTCCAGGTGGCAAAATTTTTACTGCAAAATAAACTGGAATTGAAATTAACCGCCCGGGATCTGCTCGCCCAGGATATCAATTTCTATTCTGATTTTGATCTGAGTAAAAATTATACAAAGAGTGACAAGTTTTTCTCGTCTTTTAAAGCACCTGTTACCATTAGTTTCAGTGCGACTTATAAATTTTAATAGCGTGTATTGGCAACCGGTAGTATATGGGTAGGCATAAAATGAATGACGGTAGGTTATTGAAATATTGTGAAGGAACCCCGGAATTTCGGCTTAACAATTTGGTGTCTTTTTGTTAACGCCCTTCACTATGAGCCTTTAACATTTTGTTTTAGGTTTGCCATCGCTAACAAACAAAATGCATAAATAATTTAAAGATAGATCCGGTACCAGCCGATCCGATACCTGCAGGAAAACACCCCCTTGAACCACCTTTTTTAGCAAACAAGTTTATTCACTCTTAAGGGAGCGATATGATATCGTTGTGAAAACGGTAAACACTAAAGCTATGCCGGTTCATCAATGGAAATATTAAAGGTCTTTCTTGTTTAGCAAGCCGGACCTCATTGCATTAATAGTAAACTAACAAATTCATAAACTAAAAAATCAAAACCAATTTAAAAAACTACACACACAAGCAACATCTTTCAAAAAACTCAAAAAAATTCAAAACCAAAAAAAGTAAAATGAAAAAGAAAATTTTATCTGCACTTCCATTGCTGATGCTTGCATCAATGATGGTAAAAGCACAGGACCTTACCACCTACCGTGGTGCCTTTGCTCCTGCTCCCACCACACAGTGGACAGAAGGATGGGTTAACTGGGATCCACAAAATGCCAGTTACCCTGCAACTAACGTTACTGTTACAGGCACTATTACAAGCAACACCACCTGGACAGCTAATAACACGTACCTGCTTTCAGGTGTTGTGTATGTTGACAGTTTGGTTACCCTTACTATCCAGCCCGGTACTGTTATCCGTGGTGCATCAGGCAACTCTTCACTGCTTGTTGAAAGAGGTGGAAAGCTGATCGCTGAAGGAACACAGTGTAATCCAATTGTATTTACATCAAATGCTGCTGCTGGTTCAAGGGCTCCTGGTCAGTGGGGTGGTGTACTGTTGTTAGGAAGGGCAAGGCATAATCTGGGAACCAATGTTTTGATCGAAGGTCTTGAACCTGCCAATATTGAGAACTACCATGGTGGCACAGACGATAACGACAATTCAGGTTCGTTGAAATTTGTACGCATTGAGTACACCGGGTTCATTTTTTCTGCCAATAACGAGATCAATGGTTTAACCATGGGCTCGGTTGGCCGTGGAACAACGATTGACCATGTACAGGTTTCTTTTGGTAACGATGATGCTTTTGAATGGTTTGGTGGTTCAGTAAATGCAAAGCATCTGGTGGCTTACAGAAACCTGGATGATGATTTTGATACCGACAACGGTTTTAGTGGAACAGTTCAGTATGCATTGGCGATTAAAGACCCTGCGCTGTCTGATGTGTCTAACTCATCTGGTTTTGAGTCAGACAATGACAATCCAGGTACTTCAGAATCACGCTATCCAAAAACAAGCGCTAAATTTTATAATGTAACACAGATCGGTGCGTTCAGGTGTGCTTCAAATGCTCCTGCTTCTGGTGTTTCACCAACTTCATTTTTGCACAGGAGAGGTGCAAGGTTAAGAAGGAATACGGACCTTAAAGTGTACAACAGTATTTTCATGGCTAACTGGAGAGGTTTATTCCTTGACGGTGCGCTGGCGCTTGCCAACGTTGACCAGGATTCATTGGTGTACAGGAACAATATCGTTGCAGGTGATTTCACCACTACATGGACCGGCACCACCTACAACGGCACAAAATCGCTGATGGCTGAAGATGCGGCTACTCGTACCCGTATGTTGAACCCTACTTATGCAATTGACTCTGTAAATACCTGTGCCCTGCTCACCAATGCATGGAGTTTTACTGCTCCCGATTTCAGACCTAATACCGCAGGAGATGGTGCTATTGTAACGGATCCAAACAACCTGAATGCTGGTGTTGACCTTTCTCCTGGTGTGTTGATCTCTGGTAACCTGTTTACCAGCAACCAAACAAGGGCTGTTGGACTGTTTATTCTTGAAAATGGCGGTGGTTCTACAAGCGGCGCTATTAAATTAACTATTCCAAAATTGTCAGGCTATACGGTGACCGTACCTGGTCTTACACTTACCAGCACTAACCAGTCTGGTACCAATGGTACGAATTCAGAAGGTGACTATACCAATGGCAACTGGAATTTCAGGGATGATGGAACTAATATCATCGCTACTTCTAAACCAGGTATCGTGATCGAAAAATTCGGTTTTGTACAGCTTGGATTTAATATTACCCGTCCGGTTGCAACGCCAAATGGAACCCAGCAGAGCCTTAGTATCACTGTAGGTGGTGGTTCAGATGCAACTCCATTAAATGACAACGCTCTCCAGGCTTTGGGCACTAATTAAACCATATCACAGACAACAAAAAAAATCAAAATGAAACTAATTAAATTAATGGTGTTGTTATTCTTGGGCGCTTTTGCAGCTACAGGAGTAATGGCCCAGGCAAACGTGACCTTAAATATGCTCACGCTCAACAGCGGTGACGTAATCATTAACGGGTCGGGCGTATTACAGGCTACTGTAGGCAATACCGGTCCAAGTACAACTATTCCCAACGGACGGCTGAATGTTCAGATCAGTGTTCCGTCTACTATCAGCATCGCAACAACACAAAGTGGTTTGCCGGCAGGATGGACAGTTACAAACAATAACGGGTCCGTTATTAATATTTGTAATAGCTCTACCACGGTTCCAGTAGGTACAGCCACCCAGTTGCTGATAGCTTTGCAAGGTGGCCCGGCTGCTGCTTCCGGAGTGATCTCTGGTCAGATATCTTTCAGAACCAACTGTTCTGCTCCGGGTTCTCTGTCGGGTAATAACCCTGCTGATGATGCCAGTACAGCGGGATATAACGTAGTTGCCGGCGCAGCCTGTAACATCACAGGTGCTACTGCTTCTGCAGGTACAATTGCTTGTAACGGTGGCACCACCACGCTTACTGTTGCTGCCACTACCAGTGGTGCAACTGGTACTTTAGAGTACAGCATCGGCGGTGCATATCAATCAAGTCCTTCATTTACCGTTGCAGCAGGTTCTTATACTGCAACAGTAAGAGAAGCTGGTAACACAGCATGTAACGCAACTGCCCCTGCGGTAACTGTAGCTGAGCCTTTGTTACTTTCTGCTTCTAATACGGCTACCGCCATTGCATGTTTTGGCGGCACATCAACTGTTGTTATTTCAGCAACCGGTGGTACAGCTCCCTACACCGGAACTGGTACATTTACACAGTCAGCGGGTTCACAAACTTATACTGTAACTGATGCCAATGGTTGTACAGCAACCACAACTGTTACTGTTTCTCAGCCAGCTTCAGCAGTTGCTGCTTCCTCTACACAAACACCTATCGTTTGTGGTGGTTCATCTACTGTAGTTATTTCAGGAACAGGTGGTACTGCACCTTACACAGGTACAGGTACTTTCTCACAACCAGCCGGTTCACAAACCTATACTGTAACGGATGCTAATGGTTGTACTGCTACTGTAACTGTAGTGGTTACTGCACCTAATGGTCCGGTTGTTACATTTACACAAACTCCTGTAGCATGTTTTGGTGGTTCTTCCACTGTTGTTGTTTCAGCAACTGGTGGTACTGCCCCTTATACAGGTGATGGTTCTTTCACCCAGGCAGCAGGAACTACACAATCTTATACAGTAACTGACGCTAACGGTTGTACCGGAACTGTATCTGTAACAGTTAACAATCCTGCACCAGTAGCTGTTCCAACTATTACCAGCACAAACAATGGTAACGGTACATTCACGTTGACTGCAGGTAACTTTACAGGTTCTTTGTTGTGGAGCACAGGTGCAACAACTTCTACTATTCTTGTATCTACTGCAGGTACCTACACTTTAACTCAAACAGTGGGTGCTTGTACCAGTGCAGCAGCTTCTCAAACAGTAACGATTGGCAATGCCATTGCTGATCCTGCTGTTGGTCAGATGTTCTTTACTACGTTGGCGGATGTAAATGCAAGCGCTAATACCTTGCTGTTTACACAGGATTATAAACTGAAAGTTCCGGTGTATAACCTGAACCAGTTTACTTCTATCCCTTCCAGCGCTATCAACTTCAGGATCAACCTGGGTACAAGGATCCGTCTGGATGCAGCTTATGATCTGGCTACTGCTCCTTTGAGCCAGTACTTTGCATTCACTCCTTCTATTGTTGCAGACAGCCAGATCATCACTGGTGTGCAGATAGCAGAAATACCTGCTGATTTTGACGGTATTGCCGTATTCCAGGTAGAAGGTACTTTGTCTTGTACTTCAAGAATTTCTTCACAGATCGTGATCACCAATTCTTCTGCTTCTTTAACAGACGAAGACCTGGGTAACAACCTGGCTACTTTACAGTACACATTGCCTGTTACCATCAGCGCTACTGCTGTTAATGTAACTTGTAACGGTGCTGCTAATGGTAACATCACTGTTGTTACAAGTCCTGGTGTAACGTATGTTATCAGGAATGCTTCTAACGCTATCGTAACAGCGCCATTGGCTCCAGGTACATACACTGTAGAAGCTACAGCAACCGGCGATGCTCCATTAAGCAATGCTTGTGTAACTACTTCTTCTGTTACTATTACTGAACCTGTTGTATTAACTACAACTGTGATCGGTACCACTGCAGCTATTTGTAATGGTGGCAACACGGGTACTATCACAGTAAGTTCAACTGGTGGTACCGCTCCTTACGCTTATGTGATTGCAGGCCCAACTGTAAACACTACTGGTGCAACAACTGGTGTGTTCACAGGTTTAACTGCCGGCAGCTATACTATTACTACTACAGATGCAAATGGTTGTATTGCAACTGCTAGTGCAACTGTTGGCCAGCCAAGCGGTACTAACACTGACCTGTCATTAGGAAGTGATATCACAGGCAGCATGTTTGCTACTAACGGTACTTCACAAACGATTGTATATAACATCTCTGAAATTGCCGGTAACCCAGCAGTTGGTGATACATTAAGGATCACTAAAGTGGCAGGTTTCGACATCACATTCAACGATGCACTTACAAGCGTGGTGGTTACACCAACTACTTACACACTGGATAATCCAAACTGGAAAGTAGACAACAGCAACCCTGCATTTGTTTCTATCATCAAAAAAGCAGCCGGTAATTTACCTGGTCCGGGTACAATTGGTTGTGGTGAAACAGTATTCATCTCAGTTACTTTAACACGTAACACTACTGATATCTCCACCTTCCCATTAAGTGCAAGGATAAGGAAAGCAGATGGCGAACTGAATCTGAGCAACAACTTTAATTCAATCATCTTCACTGCTGAATAATCAATGGCACCATACCAAAGGGGTTTGAAAAAATCCCTTTGGTTTCTTTTAAAAAATTAAATTAAAAAACATGAAAGCAAAAATGATAAAAAAGGCGGCCCAGGGACTGCTGCTGTCTTCGGTATTGTTTTGTTCTTTACATGGTAATGCACAACAGAAGAGGGCAGTGATGAGTGATCCTAAACTGGGTGGAATCTCTTTTACAGATATGTCTGGTTTTCAGTTGGACGAAGCCTATGTGCAGCCTGGTGAACTCATCAGGATAAAAATACCGGTAATGAATAACAACCACGGGGAGGCCTTGCCTGCAGGAAGCTGCAAAATAAAGATCGGCCTCGGATCCAAGCTGGTGCTGGATCCTGCCTATGACCTCAACAGTGCTGCTATGAGCAGTTATTTCAGGTGGACCTCCGCTATGAACAGTGGCCAGCTGCAGGTAACAGGTGAATTGACAGCGCCATTGCCAGCCAATGTGGATGATGTGGTGGTAGCTTTTAAAGTAATGGGAACAGCCGTTGGTAAGTCAACGGTTACGGCTAACTTTCTGGTGTCTAATCACAACACCAGGACGATCGTGTCTGATGAGGATGGTACAAACAATACCTCTTTTATTCACTACACGGTTACCAATAAGCCAGCTCCTGTATCTGTTACATCCATCAACGAAATTGTAAAAGATGGTTGTACTATGCGTGTTTCTTTTTCAACCGACCAGGAGATCAACCTGAGCAGGTACGAAGTGGAAGTAAGCAAAGACGGTACTGCTTTTGAAAAGGTTTCCAGCATATCGGCCGCAGGTAATCTTACCTATGCAGCTTCTTTTGAATTGCCGGCAGCCTTGCAGGCACAGAAACTGTTTGTAAGAATTAAAGCGGTAATGGTAAACGCAAGAACACTATTCAGCGATACAAAAAATACGAACGGCCTTTGTAAGAAAACTGCGATCAGGCTGAGTTTGTATCCCAATCCGGCTTCGGGTATCAGCAAGGTTACGATCAATGCTGCCGAAGGATATTTCGATGGCAAGTACAGGCTGAAAATGATGGACATGGCAGGCAAAACAGTGGTAACAAAAGATGTTACCCTTGCAGGCGTTCAGAATTTCGGTTTTGAATTTGGAAACATTGCAGCTGGAAAATACCTGGTACAGGTAAGTGACGAAGCGAATGCGGTGCTGGGTGTGCTGAAGTTTGAAAAGCTGTAGTAACGGTATTCCGTCTTTTTAATAGTTGAGCAAAAAGTAAAGCATGCATGGGCGAAAGCCGTGCATGCTTTTTTGTTGTTAATGATTTAGTGATGATTTGGTAACAGCCTGCACGGTACTGCCGGGTTAACTTTGATTATAATAAAAATTCTTGTTGCTGTAGTCCTGCGACGTTGCTTTTTGCACTACCCTGTGCCTGCTGAAAAAATTAACACCGGCAATGAATAATATCTTTCTGAAAATACTGGAAGAAGAAAGGATGCAGTTACTCGAAAGGTTGTCTGTAATTGAACAGGCGATCAGTACGTACAGAACCGCTGTAGCCGGGTCTGGCGATGGACTTTACGTCAATATAAATTCATTGCTGAACAATCCTGGTGAAAGTTTTTTTCAGAAATACAGTGATTATGATATGGATGCATCTACCAGGAATAAGATACTGTTTATAATAAAAACTGAGAACCGCTTTTTGCATGTGAGGGAAATTGCGAGGATCATGCAATTATTGGAAGAGGGCGAAACTTTGCAACAGGCGATAAAAAAGATATCACCGGCACTTTCGTTTTTAAAGAAATTACCCGATACGCCATTGATCAGTGTTGCCGCAGAAGGCTTGCACTTTAATACTTTCTGGGGCTATAAAGATTGGCTAACCGGTGAAGGTGAAATTGCCGGCGCATTTATGTACAATGAATCAGAAATAACAAAGAAGAAAAGGCAGCTTTCTGCCTAGCTTCCTTTAGATTTTAGTTTTGGGCAATTGAATGCTGTTAGGCTAAGTCAGCAGCAAACAACAAAGGCCGGTTGACTATTCAACCGGCCTGTTTATTATGTACAACCGGCTCCTTTTCTTTAAAAACTGGCTTGTTTTAAACCCCGGCGGCGGCTCTAAGCCCCATTGGCGATTGCAAACGAAATTGCACCTGGTTAAATGTAAAAGGTATTCAATTAGTGACTACTGTTTCTGTATAGTAAGAATCACCGGGTTATCTGTATCGGTTACCAGCTTGATTATATATTGACCGGCCGCCAGCTTACCCACCGGGTAGTCAAATTGCTGCTGACCGTTAAACAGCAATTGTTTGGTTGACTGAAGAGCACCCTTCATATCATATAACTGTACCGTGTACCTGCCGGTAAAATTGCCCTGCAACAATTTTACTGTTACCTGGTGCTGTTGCTGAACGGGATTGGGAAAAACAACGGGCAACGGTGAAAGCCGGTTACAAAGCGCATCAACAGTTTTTGTATTGCTGTATTTAAATGTGCCATCCCTGTCAACAGATTTGATCCTGATGTATAAAATTGAAGCTGCTATTGCAGGAGAAATGCTGAGCTCCTTTGAATACCGTAAACGGTTAGACGCCATCAATTTAGCCGCTGTGGTATATAAACTGCCGTCTTTGCTGGTTTCAATATCAAAGTGGCTCACATTGATCTCGTTTTCTGCAGTAAAGGAAATGTTGAGACTGCAATCCGTATTCACCACTGCAAGTTGATTGATATCTACAGGGATGGGGATGGGCGGGATGATTTTGTATTGCCTGAACGAAGTATTGTTGGAGGGATCTTCGTCGGATAAGATTACCTGGGTATTGTGATTGGATACAAGAAAATTGGTGGTGATAGTGGAGTATTCCAATACATCACCCTGTACATTGAATTTGGCAATGGCCGAGTAATTCGCCGGGAGCGGCGCAACCAGTTCTCCTGTTAATTGTACCTGTCCGCCTACAAAGGCTGCTGTCCATTGAAAAAACTGGCTGCTGTTCACAGTACCCAGATCAAAACCTGGTGCCAGTATCATTTTGGTACCAAGACCAATTTTTATTTTACAGCTGCCCGCCGGCAATCCATTGCCAGCGGCCAGGTTCCTGATCGGCACATTCAGCTGGGCAATATAACCAAGTGGCATGGTGTCGATAATGCTGTTGCCAGCCAGGTCGGTAAACGATACCTGTTCCACTGCAGGATCTGCGATCAGCTGGGCCCGGGATGTACAACTACATAAAAGCAGGACGATCAAAAAAGTATTTCTCATAATTGAACCAGTTAAAAAATTAAGATGAGTTACAGTTGCTTTAAGAGGAGTAACAGGAGTACAAAAGTAATTTTTAAAGAGCGGCGCTGTATTATGCTAATGTTGTCTTTAAATTATCAAAATTGCCCGGGCCAAAAAACTTAACATTGGAAAAAGACGGCATACATTATTTTTACATTAAATAATTGTTTCCAAAAAAATAAACCTATGGCCGTTATCAAGAAGACAGCAAAAAGCAAGAAATTATCCAGGAAGGAAAAAATAGCAATGGTAAGTGCATTACTGAAGCCGGTATTGTCTGCGTTCAAGGATGAAATAGGGGAGAAGAAGTTTGAAAAGAAAGTAAAAGAAGCTGCAAAATTATTTGCAGGGGCTATGAAAAGCCCGGTTGCACCTAAAGCAAAACCTGCTGCAAAAAAAGCCCGGCCAGCTAAAAAGGCCAAACCGGCAAAAAAGGACTGACCAGGCAGGAGGCCCCTTTGTTGGGATGGTCAGCACAGATGAAGCGATGTTGGTTTTTTCAGAAAATGAATGGTGGCATGCATTGCCGTTAGTTTACCGGGTAATTCTTTCCGTTGGCGGCAAACAGCAGCTGCTGTCCTTTATCATCTTCCCCTGTTTATCTTTATGGTACTAACGTTGCCGGTTATATTAATATCGGGGTAAGTAAATTTTTGTATATTGAAAATGCCCGCCTGGTTTTCAAACAGTAACAACGGGCGCTGTTTTGAATCAATCAATCAATCAATTATTCACCTTGTTTTTTACAATAGCGGCCTTATCACCTGGTTGATGCAGGAAGGTAAGAAAACGCTTTCCGGTGTACCGCTGCACCCCGTTGTATATTGCCACCCACAAAAAACCTTAATGATACCTGGTGGTTTGAAACACCGTATTGGAAGCAAATCCCTGCCCGCTGGCAATGCGGCTGAAAATAAGCGTTGCAGGCACCCGGACGCAACAGCGGTAAAATACAAAGCGGAAAACAAAAAGACTATGAATATTTTATTCAGCTTAAACGATGGCGAAGCATCAAAAGTAATATAGGTTATTGCGAAAGAGAAAATGGGACGGCCGCTTTTTAACGGCAGCCAGTTTGAGGGGGCAGTAACATTGCGGCTGAGCTTTTACCGGTGGATAAATGGTATAAAAAGGCTGTTGATTTAAACCGCCTGTTCAGCGATATCATCCATATTGATACCCGAATGGCTTTCGTCGTACACACATTCTCCATTGCGGATCACCAGTACCTGGGGAGACTCGTGGTACACAGAAAAAGTTTCGGCGATGGCATCGGAAAGAGAGCGGTGGCGTATCAGGTCAAGAAAATAAAAGGCTGCGCCAGGCACCGGCTCACTTCTCTCCAGCCTGTTTTTGGCCATACCGCTTACACTGCACCGGGTGCTGTGTTTAAAGATAATTTGCGGTTGTTCCTTCGACCGTTCTTTTATAAGGTCAACCTGCTCCTGGCTGTTCAGCTCGATCCAGTTCATTTCTAAAAATTATGTGGAAGTGTTTATTATTGGGCTATCATCGAGCAGCCAGTACCTTTTCTGCTTGGGCCACAGGAACTAAACAAAACAACGCCAGAAACCAACAGCAAGGCGATAACAATGATCTTTTTCATATATAATTTTACTTTGAGGTGTATTTCGGTTCAAAGATACAGATACATACGGTAACGTCCGTTTCCACGGTTTTATTTTAACGATGGATTAGTGTTTCTGCCCGTTAACAACGTTGGAACACCGGTAAAAAATCTGCAATGTGGAATTGCTGTTTAAAAAAATATGGTAGAAATACGGTTGCAATAAGAAAAAAGTTCTATTTTTCAGCTTTCCGACCTATACTAACAAATCTAACTTGCAGCCAGCAAATGATAATATAACAGATTTTCTGCAATAGCAAAATCAACGTCTTATGCATTCATTTATACTGCAGGTACTTTCTATTGGCCATCCTAAGCGTAAGCATTTGATTAACTTATCATTAATTAATGCCTTTCCTGACCCTATTATTTTGAATGGATTTTTTTTTCACCTAATCTTGCCGCCTGGAAATTACCGGCACAATTACTTCAAAAAGTTCAAATAAATTTTCAAAATCAAATACCATTATATGCGTAATTCTACACAAAGTTTTGCAACAACCGATAGCTCACTTGTAAGTGACTGCCTGTTGTTCTTAAAAGACAGGGTATACAAGTTTTTCATGCCTGCTTTAGCCTTTTTACTGGTTACACAGGTTAGCTCTGCTCAACCCTGGACCTACGATTTTGGTACTGGTACCGGTTCCAATGCTGCAGCAGGTACCGGTTCTACAACTTTTTTCAGTACTAATACTGCTGCCACACCTGTAAACGGAGGAACTTACAGAATTAGAACGGGTTCTACACCAGGAACAGGTTTTGTCCTTTCTAATCCTGGTACCAGTTTGGGTGCTGGTACAGAATTACAAATTGCAGCATCCACCTCCACATCAACCAGTAAGTTTACCATATATGGATGGACTTCACCTTCTACGGTGGCTTATGTTAAATATAACCTCAGAACAACTTCTTCAGCCAATGGCAATCTGGCTATCCAATTGGGAAATGGCGTAGTAACCGGTACAGATAACCAGGGCTTTACAAGCGGTTACGGTGGATCTGTTGCTTCTTTAAACATAGCGTATACTTCGGGAGCTATTTCAGGAGTTGTGAGAAGAGCAGGTGGATCCAATACAACGATCACCGGCTCTGGATTTGCCAAAGACGCAGATCAACTGGTGGAGATTTATGTCAATAACGGTACTACCTCTACCACCTACGGAAGGTCAGGTGTTAACACTTTAACAGCAGGCACATGGGATCTATGGGTAGACGGTACAAAAATTTCTGCTTCACCTTATGCAACGGCAGGTCTTGCAACCGGGAATAATATTTCTGGTATCGGTTTTTTTGCAGAATCAAGCACAGGTAATGTGGCTTCGATGGTACTGGATAATATTGAATACTCCAACGCATTACCTCCTGCAGTTGTAACCTACACAGTAATATACGACGGCAATACCAACACGGGTGGCACTGCGCCGGTTGATCCCAGCAGTCCTTATACATCCGGTTCTAATGTTACCGTTCTTGGTGCAGGAAGTCTTGAAAAAGCCGGTTATACTTTTACCGGCTGGAATACAGCTGCCAACGGAAGCGGAACTGCTTATGCACCGGGCGGAACCATTACCTCCATTGCAGCCAATACTACCTTATACGCACAGTGGGCTATTAATACTTATACTGTTACGTATGATGGAAATACCAACGATGGTGGTACTGCTCCCATTGATCCTAATAGTCCTTATAACTACAATACTAATGTTACGGTGTTAAGCGAGGGAACATTAACAAAAACTGGTTTCTCCTTTGCAGGCTGGAATACCCAGGCGGATGGATTGGGTGTTGCTTATAACACAGGTGGAACCATATTAAATATCGCTGCCAATATCACACTTTTTGCACAATGGATACCTGCCAACAGTTATGCTGTTTTGTATGACGGCAATGGCAATACAGGAGGTGCTGCACCGGTTGATCCCAACAGTCCTTATACAGGGGGTGCTAATGTAACCGTACTCAGTGAAGGCTCGCTGGTAAGAACCGGATATACTTTTACCGGCTGGAATACAGCAGCCAATGGCGGCGGAACTGCTTATGCTGTGAATGATGTGATCTCAAATATAAGTGCCAATGTTACGCTCTTTGCACAATGGGTTATCAATACCTATACCGTAACTTATGATGGTAATACCAATGATGGCGGCACAGCGCCTACAGACCCTAACAGCCCTTATAATTACAACAGTAATGTAACGGTTTTGGGACAGGGTACCCTTACAAAAACAAACTACAACTTTACCGGCTGGAATACTGCATCTGATGGAAGCGGCACTGCTTATGCTGAAGCCAGTACCATCACAGGTATTGCAGCCAATGTTACCCTGTTTGCACAGTGGTCTATTATTACTTATACAGTTACGTATAACGGTAATACCAACACGGGCGGTACAGCACCAGTTGACCCAAGCAGTCCTTACGATATTGGTTCGAATGTTACCGTGTTAGGACAGGGTACGCTGGTAAAAACAGGTAATACATTTGCTGGATGGAATACGGCAGCTGATGGCAGCGGTACCCCGTATGCAGCAGCAGGCACCATCAGCAACCTTAGTGCTAATACAACGTTGTTTGCACAATGGACCCCGCTGACTTATACCGTAACTTATGATGGTAACGGAAACACCGGCGGCACCGCACCGGTTGACGGCAGCAGCCCTTACAACTTTGGATCTACTGTAACCGTATTGGCTAATACCGGAAACCTTGTAAGAACAGGTTTTACGTTCGCTGGCTGGAACACTGCTGCCAACGGAAGCGGTACCAGCTACGCTGCCACGGGAGCTGTTACTTTCACACTTGGCGCTGCTAATGTGGTGTTGTATGCAAGGTGGGCACAGCCGCTCTATGAACCATTTGATTATACTGTGGCATCTACTATCGGCGGCATTACGAATGGTACTTCAAGTAACAACTGGACAACTCATTCTGGAAGTGGTTCAAATTCAGTAACAAGCGGCAGCCTGAGTTATACTGGCCTGCAGGCTTCTACTGGTAATAAAGTGAGGCTCCCAGGCGCTAATGGCACTACTTCCGCAGACGTAAACAGGGCTACCACTGTTCCCGGAACAGTAGGTTACTATTCGTTCCTTTTAAATGTTGCTGACAATGCTCAGTTAGCAGCTGGAGGTGATTATTTTGCAGGTTTTGGTGGTACTGCTGGTACATCTGTTACAGCTTTGTATGCAAGATTGCAGATCAAGAGTGCCAATGCGGGTGCTAACTACAGGCTTGGTATTACCAACAGCAGTGGAGGAACCCCCACTATAACTGATTTTGCCACAGATCTTTCTTTTGGCACTACTTATTTAGTGGTGGTAAAACATGATTTCAATGGCGCTTCTAATGATATTTCCACACTTTGGGTTAATCCATCCTCTTTAGGTGGATCAGAGCCGGGTGGTGGTGTTAGCAATAACAGCGCAACCATTGGACAAACAAACTTTGCATCCATATTCCTTCGTAATGGATCCAACACGCCAAAAGCTGATATCGATGAGGTAAGAGTAGGTGGTACATGGGCAGAGGTAACACCAGTAGGCATTACCGACTACACCATCACCGCCACCGCTCAAACAACAGGTGGTTCTATTTCTCCTGCAGGTGCTGTTATAGTTACTGCTGGCGATGACCAAACCTTTACCATCACTACAGATCCATGCAACGATATTGCAGAAGTGATCATCGACGGTGTTACTTCTTTAGGCGCCGTTAACGAATATACTTTTGAAAATGTGAGTGCCAACCATACCATTGATGTGTACTTCAATCCAAGTACTTCCACAACCTGGACGGGTACAGTAAACAGCAACTGGAATGAGGCCGGCAACTGGAGCAGTTGCGTACCAGACGCAACGCTGGAAGTAACCATCGCAGCTGGTACACCTAACGCACCTGTATTGAATGTAGATGCAGAAGTTAACAGCTTAACTATTGCGGATGGTGCAACACTTTCGCTCAGCGATAAAACACTTACCATCAATGGTGGATTTACAGGTACCGCATCTTCCACCCTTACAGGTTCTGATGAAGCCAGCCTGGTGCTGAATTCATCTGCCACTTTAATCTCTTCCGCTCCAATAAGACTTAAGAATCTTGTGATCAATGGAGGTGTTACCAGCTTGTCATCAGCAGTGGAAATAACCGGTGGCACTGCAACAGCAGCTCCGGGAGAAGTTAGTGTATTAAGTGGTGCACAGTTAGAATCAAACGGTTTCTTAACCATCAAGTCAAATGTTTTTGGAACCGGCAGGGTAGCACAGGGCGACGACGCAGGTAATTACATCACAGGTAATGTAACGGTAGAAAGATATATTCCAAACAACGGCTTCCGTTCATGGAGATTCCTCTCTGTTCCTACAACTGGAACTCAAACGGTTCGCCAGGCATGGCAGGAAGGTGCTGCCAATCCATCTCCATTGCAGAATAACCTGCCAGGATTTGGTACTTTAATTACAGGTACTGGTTCAGTAGGTACAGCTCAGGCGGCAGGTTTTGATGGTGTGGTTCCAAACGCCTCCTTCCTTTCATGGGGTACCAATGCCTGGGTGAATGCAACCGGCACCAATGGCCCCATTGCTACCACAAAAGGATACATGCTCTTTGTTCGTGGCGACAGGAGCCAGGTGATCAATGGATCGGTTAATTCCACTTCATCCACCACGCTCAGAACAACCGGCGGATTGTACCAGGGTACACAAACAGCACTGAATTTTGGTGCCAGCAGCTTTAATGCAGTAGGTAATTTGTATGCTTCAGCTATCGATTTTACACAATTACAAAGAACAGGTGGTACACAAAACCTGTTTTATATCTGGGATTCTAAAAAACAAAATGGTACCAGCCTTGGTGCATACCAGACTTTCAGTGGTACTAACGGATTCCAGTGTACGCTCGGAGGCGGCAGCTATACATTAGGTCAGCCCAATACCAAGATCGAAAGTGGACAGGCATTCTTTGTGTCGGCCACTTCAGCCGGTACACTAACCCTTTCTGAAGGAAGTAAAGTGGCTGATGGAGCCAGCCTTGGTTTCAGGCCGGTAGCACCAGCATCCCTCGTAAAAATTGACAGCAGGTTGTATGCAGCTGGCAGCAGCGATATTACGGATGCCAACGTGGTGGTGTTCAGTGATAAATACAGTAACAGTGTTGCCGAAGAAGATGCAGTGAAAATGGCCAATACCATGGAGAATTTTGGTGTACAGCAAGCTGAAAAAACACTGGCTATTGAAGGTCGCCATACTGTTACAGCCACCGACGAAATCGTATTCAACATGTGGAACCTGAAACAACAGGCTTACACATTGGAATTTGTACCACAAAATCTGCAGACTGCCGGACTGGAAGCAACATTGGTAGACAGCTACCTCAAAACAAGGACAGTGGTAAGCCTGGAAAGCAATACTTCAGTAAGCTTTACCGTAGATGCCAACCCGGCTTCTGCAGCAGCCAACAGGTTTAAGATCGTTTTGAGCAAGGTAAAACCAACAGTTGAAACCAATGCAGTGTACACCATTGCACCCAACCCGGTTGAAAACGGTGTGGTAAACCTCCAGTTCAAAAACAGGCCTGCGGGAAAATACAGCATCCGTATCATCTCAGTAGCTGGCCAGCCGGTAATGACCAGGACAATGGTACATGCAGGCGGTAACGCAGTGCAAACATTGAGTTTGCCGGCAAGGGCAGCAAGTGGTGCTTACCTGGTTGAAATTACGGCACCAGATAAAACAACAACAATCGAAAATCTGCTGGTTAAATAATCAACAGGTATTGAGATTTCCGAAATAGTTAAAAACGCCTTCCTCCCGGGAGGCGTTTTTATTGGTTGGATGGCTATCACTGCACCGCAGGATGAAGGCCAAAACCAGCCAGGGACAGTTTTTATAAAAGGGCAAAAGACCGCCTGCAAACTGGCACAAAAGTCCATTTCCCGGAAAAATGATCATTCTGAAGGCTATAGGAATCGATGGACGGACTTCCACCTCGTCTATTTATTTATCCACAGGCTGTGCAAATCTGCAGAGGGAGGTGTTTATTACTGTATTTTTTTTAGCAAAACAGGAAAAAAATACATATTTTACAGGTGTTTTTTATTGGATCAGCACCAAAAAGCAGCCGGATAGCACGAAGGCGATTATTTGGCATACTAATTACAGTGAGGGCGGGTGCAGTAGCTATGTAAAAGCAACGGGTATGTGGCAACGAATTGGTTTTCAAAAGCGTCTTAACAAGGTAGTTGTGAACAACTGGTAACAAATTAATAACCAAACGGGGTTATGCACGCAGTGCTGTTGAAGTACCTTTGTCTTTTCCTATATCCTCTGTAAAAATAGCGGGTTTCGTATCCCTTGGCTATTGCTTCTGTATGAAAAAATATTGACGGGCATATGCTTGCAGCTGTCAGTTATATTACTTGGTTGATTATCCCGGATGCTGATCAAAAGCATCGAGTTTAAATAATGATTATGACTAATTTTTTACTGTCCCGCTCTCTCAAGTTCATCCTAGTATCTGCAATTGCAATAATGGCTGGAACATTTACGCATGCTCAGCAATATTGGAATACGGGCGGCGGTGGACCATTAATAACTGCATCTAATTGGGGGCCTCTGGGTGGTCCTTACACAAATGCTTATGTAGCAGGAACTCCAATTGTTTTTACAGTAAATAGTGCAATTACTTATGTAACGGGAACCCAGGTCAATAATATAACTGTAACAGGCGGAACGACGACTTGGACAGGTGCTGGTACATTTACGACAGGTGGCGCAGTTAGAACAGTCAATATAGCAGCCGGTTCCGTACTCACCTGGAATGGGCAGAATGTTTCAGCTGTTGCTGGTAACGGATTTATAAAGAGCGGTGCAGGTATCTGCAATATTGGAACTCAAGCTGGAAATTATCCGTCAGGCTTCACAATGAATGCGGGTATACTTACCATGGCAGGTAATGCAGCTTTTGGAACTGGTACTCTTACTATAAACGGTGGTACCATCACACCAGTCAATTCAACTGCCCGTACATTCACGAATGCCGTAACAGTTGGAGGGAATTTTCAGTTGGGAGACATCGTAAACGTAGCTGCTGGTACGGGTAATATGTCATTTAGTGGTGCGGTTGGTTTAGGGGCAGCTACAAGAACAATCACAATCGGAGCGGCTGGTACTTATACCTTTAGTGGTGTTATCAGCGGTGGTGCCGGATCAGGTATTAGCGTTGCAACCCTATCTACCGGAAGGATTGTTTTAAGCAATGCTGCTAATACTTACTCTGGCCCTACTACAGTTAATTCTGGTATTTTACAGGCTGGAATCGCCAATAGTTTACCAACTACTACAGCCCTTTCACTGGCAAACACTGCAAGCGCACAATTCCTCCTCAACAACTTCAACACCACAGTCGGTTCTATCGCCGGCGGTGGCGGTACAGGCGGTAATATCGTTTTAGGTACAGGGGCCCTTAGCACCGGTGGTGCCAATACCAGCACCAGTTATGCAGGGGTTATCAGCGGTACAGGTTCCTTCACCAAAACAGGCACCGGCGTTCAAACACTTACAGGTACCAATACCTATACAGGTGCTACTGCAGTTAATGGCGGTACTTTATTGGTAAATGGTGCTACATCTTCTTTAAGCACTGTTACCGTTGCCGGCGGCGCCACGTTGGGTGGCAATGGTACGGTAGCCGGTACCGTTAGCAATGCCGGTATTATTTCTCCGGCCGGCGCCCCCAGTACTACCGGTACACTCAACACCGGCGCCACTACTTTTGCGGCCAACGCTTCTTATCTCTGCGAGGTAAGCGATGTTGCAGGCACAAAGGGAGCGGCCAGTGGCTGGGATTTTATCAATTCATCAGGTGCTATAAATGTTACAGCATCTCCTATAACGATCAATGTAACCGCTGTGGGTGCCACAAGTTTTAACAATAACGCTTCTTATACATGGGTAATAGCCACCGGCACCAGCATTGTTGGTTTTAATGCAGCCAACTTTACGGTTACCCCTTCGGGCTTTGCAGCTACGGGTACCTTCAGTATCGAGCAATCGGGCAACAGTCTGCAGATCGTATATACACCACCGTCAGGCAATTCTCTCACACTGTCACCCTTAACACAGTTGCCCGGCGCTACTTTTTGTAATGGTGTGTCCGGCAATGTGATCACATTAACTTATCTCTCCAGCGGTATTGTAACAGCTCCCGCTATCGAACTATCAGATGTTACCGGCAGTTTCGCTTCCGGCACCGTGCAGCTTTCAGGTACCATCACCCCGGGTTCTCCTAATACTATCACAGGTATTATTCCCCCTGGCCAAACACCGGGCGCTGCTTACAGGGTGCGGATTATCAGTGCGGATGTAATTCCTGTAATCAGCGGAAACAATGGCAACAATATCACCATCACCAATGCGGCGGTGCCTGCAGTAAGTATTGCCATCACAACCGGTACCAACCCAACCTGTACCGGCAGCAGTATCACGTTTACTGCTACCCCGGCAAATGGCGGCACACCAGGATACCAATGGAAAAGAAATGGTGGAAATATCATTGGGGCCAATTCAGCTACCTACAGTACCACTACTCTTGTAAGTGCTGATGTGATCAGTTGTGAAATGACAAGTTCTCTATCCTGTATCACCGCAGCAGCAGTGCAATCGAACGATATCACGGTTACGGTTAACCCATTACCGGCTAACCCGGGCAACCCGATTGCATCGGGCGCCAATCCATCCTGTGGCAGTAATTCACTTAATACGATGGCATCTGACCCCAATACAACTTTTTACTGGCAAGGCACCGTACTCAACGGGCAAAGTACAACTAACCCCACTACATCATCTTATACTACAGGCAGCACAGGAACTTATTATGTTACTTCCCAAAGTTCCGATGGCTGCTGGAGCGCCGGCAGCGGCAGTATTGCCATCACAGTGAATGCAGCCGCCAGTATCAGTGCCGATCCGCCTAACAGGACGATCAATGCTGGTGCCGGTACCACCTTTACAGTAACTGCAGCCAATGCAACCGGTTACCAATGGCAGGTTGACCAGGGTAGTGGCTTCAGCGATGTGGTGAACGGGGGTGTTTATTCCGGTGCCACCACCAGCATACTTACGTTAACGGGTGTACCAGCGGGTTATAACGGTTTTCAATATCGTTGTGTGATAGCAGCTGGCGCCTGTGCCGACCTTCCGTCTGCGGCCGGTTTGCTGGCAGTGAATCCTGTACCATGGGAGGATTTTGAACCCGGTACCAAGCCTGGTTATGCTGTTGGAGCAGTGGGATGTACAGCAGGATCCTGGATATTTGACGAAGCCCTGATCGCCACCACCCCAGCCACTGATTTTATTGCGGGTAACAAATCTGCCAGGCTTACCATCAATGGTACGCTCGCCATGAATTTTAACCTTACTTCTCTTGGCCTGGTGCGATTGAGCCACCGGTTATATGCAGGGGATGCAAACAGCAACTGGCGTTTGCAGGCTTCCACTGATAATGGCGCTACCTGGACGGCGTTTACCAGTTCAACTTTTACTTCAACATCCACCGTACAAACAGAGAATATCCTGGTGAATATTGTGGGCAATATCCGCTTCAGGATCGTAAATCTGGAAACAACCGGCAGCAACCACCGCATCAATATAGATGATATTTATGTTACCGCCTATACCGGTTGTGCCACACCCACAACGCAGGCCACTTTTGTAAATGTTACGGCTGTTTTATCCTCCAGCTTTACCATTAATTTTGGTGCTGGCACTGGTGGTGCCGGCAGGATAGTGGTAGTAAAGCAAGGGTCGCCCGTAACGGGATTACCTACATCGGGAGTTAACTATATACCCGGTTCAAGCAATTTTGCAGCAGCCTTGCCCACCATTGCCGCCAACGAAAAAGTGGTGTACAACGGAAATGGTACATCCGTTAACGTTACAGGCCTTACGCCCAATACAACCTATTATATCCAGGTATTTGAGTATTCCGGTACCAATTGTTACCTCGTATCTTCTGTAAGCAATACAGGGTCGGCAACTACCATTTGTAATACACCGGTTACCAATGCCAGTGCAGTGATAGCTTCTGCTGTAACTACCACTACGGCTACGTTAACCTGGACAAATGGCAGCGGTACCAATCGCCTGGTAGTGGTAAATGCCACCAGTGCTGTAACCGGTTCGCCTGTTAACGGTACCAGCTATTCAGCCAATTCAAGTTTTTCCGCAGCACCGGCCTTTACGCCCGGTACCGGTAAAATTGTATATAACAGTACTTCCAATACAGTATCACTTACCAACCTGGCCAGCAATACGCTGTACCATGTGGCTGTGTTTGAATTCAACAGCGGCACTAACTGTTATGTTAGTTCAGGGGTGGCAATAACATTTGCCACTGGCAGCCAGTTATCTGATATCATTTCTGCCGATGGAGAAAGCAGTTGTATTTCATCAGTTATAAATGGAACGATCCCTACGGTAGCACAGGGTGTGCAGGCATGGCAGTTCACTATACGTGATGGAGGTGGCGCTGCACCGGACGCAGATGCGCTCCCAACCATCATTAACTCCATTGTGATAACACAGGGTGTCAGCAATACGGTGGCAGACTGGACGGATATACAGGCTGCAGCCTTGTTTAACGGCGCCACATTGATCAGCACCGGTGTAATAACGGCTACGAATATCACTTTTACCGGTGCACCGCTGGTAAACGTGGCCGATAATGGCAGTACAACCCTCTCCTTAAGGATCACTTTAAAAGCGGCTGTTTCTATACCGGCTTCCATTGATGGAAAGGTATTCAGGTTCAGCATCACCCAGGGGAATATTACATTGGCCGGATCGGGCACATCCGGGAAAAATACCAGTGCGCCGGTGGCCACTACTGATGTTACTACTGATGTTGTTTGCGTGGTAGCCAGTAAACTGGTATTCACCGTACAACCTACCAATACCGGGCAAAATGAAACCATGTTGCCCAACGTAGTGGTGAGAGCTTATGATGCCAATAATAATCTCGATCTTAATTTTACACAGGCCTTATCACTTACCTCAACTGCAGGTGCCGGATTGACCGGAACACCACTAACGGCTACGGCTATCGCAGGCGTGGCGACTTTTACAGGAGTAAAGCACAGCAGCACGGGCACTTTTACCATGACGGCGGCAAGTGCCGGTGTGAGTAATGCTGTTTCTGCAAGCTATACTATCAATGTAGTAACCACTTTTGCTGCCGGTGATTTTGCCATATTGGCGGTAAATAACAACAACTCAAACAATGTAGATGAGATTGCATTTGTTGTTTTTAAAGAGATTGTGTCCGGTACCAGTTTCTTTATGACAGATAACGGGTACGAAAGGGTGAATGCAGGTTTGTGGGGCGGAACAGAAGGTGTGGTGAAACTTACTTATACCGGGGCATCTTCAGGCGGTGCGCCAGCTCCCGCTGGCAGTGTATTCGTAATACAGGGAAATAACGCCTCTTTTAATATTTTACGATGTGGTGTGTCTGATAATGGCAATTGGTCAATTGATCCCAGGGCGCTTTTCCCCAGCAGTGCCACGCCGTATTATTTTAACATGAATAATAACGACCAGGTTTGGTTTACCCAGGGCGGCGCATGGACCTCTGCAAGCGGAAGTGCCACCAGTCATGATGCCACTACTGATGGAAGGATATTGTACGGATGGACTGGTATCGACTGGAAGCCAAACTTTGGTACCAATCCGGTACCCGCCACCTGGACAACACAAGGTTCAAGGCTTTATCCTCAAATGGGTTGTTTTTCTACCAACCTTAACCAGCCTGTTGACATCGGTAAATACAAATACGTAGGTCCAACTACTGCTGCCACAAGATTGGGCTGGATCAGCAGGATAAATGATGTTAGTAACTGGCTTTCGTATGCCAATAATGGACTCTATGATGCAGCCAGTATCAACTATGCTACCGGGGCAGGCTTTCCTTGTCCCTTTGTAATCAATCCGGGGGTGCCAGTTGACGGCAAATGGACAGGTGCAAAAAATACAGATTGGTTTGATTGCGCTAACTGGGATACCAGAGAAGTACCCGATGCCACCATTAGTGTGTTGATAGATAACAGTGCCGCAACACGTCCATGTGTTGTTGATAATGTAACCAATGCAACCAATGCTGTACAATATAGTAATGCAGCTAATTGTTTTAATTTAAACGTAACCGGTACTTTGCCCAATGGCTTATTAAGTACCGGCAATCCGCTGGATATAATCAATGTAAACGGCAACTTTTTACTAACAGGTGGGGCTACCCTGGATATGACCGGAGGCGGCACTTTCAACCTGCAGTCGGGTAGCTGGACAAAAACTGCCTCCACTTTTACCAGTGGTACGGGTACGGTTTCCTACAACAGTGCGGCCGGTCAGAATATTGTAGCAGAGGACTATTTCAACCTTACTTCAACGTCTACGGGTGCCAGGGTATTACCTGCGTTGGGTACAGTTGGCATCAGCGGGGCCTTTACGCCAGGCACCAACGCTTACACCATTACAGGAAGCACCATCGACTTCAAGGGAACCAACCAGAATTTACCAGCTTTTACTTTTGAGAACCTATCGCTTTCAAACACAGGAACTAAAACACTTGCTGGTAATGTAAATGTGGAGACGGACCTGAACCTGAATAATACGATCAACCTGTCACTGGCCAACAATTTCCTGAACCTGAAATCATCCGCTGCCAAAACGGCGAGGGTGGCTCCTGTATCATCAAGTGCCACTATCAGTTATCCTGGCACGGGCAGGTTTGTGGTTGAAAGGTATTTCCCCGGCAAGCGGGCCTGGAGGTTAATAACGGCGCCGGTTACAGCAGATGCCGGCAGAACCTTCTTTAATTCCTGGCAGGCGGGTGGTAATAACGGATTGAGCAATGAGAATAATGGTACGTACATTACCGGCCCAAATGAATCGGCAGCCAACGGACTGGATGTGTCACCACAGCATAATTTTTCCTTAAAATCGTTTAACCAGCTTACCAGCAACTATGATGGTATCGGGGATACAAAGGTTGCCACCAGCCTTATTTCAGGCACAGGTGGTTTGGCCGGCACACCGGATAATGTTGGGTATTTTATGTTTGTAAGGGGCGACAGAACCGTTAATAATCCTCAGCCATTTAATACGGCGGTGATTGGTAATGCCACAACACTACGGGATACCGGCAGGATACAAATAAAGAATTACACATTCCCCTGCAATCCCAGCTCCGGCACACACAAATACACATTGATAGGAAATCCTTATGCTTCGCCGGTTGATTTTGCCAACCTTACTAAAACAGGTTTGGCTAACAGGTTTTGGGCATGGGATCCTAATTTGGCCGGATCAAATGGAGTGGGAGGATATGTGATCGTAGATCTTACTTCCGGTGTCAGTATTACCATACCTGTTGGACCCGGACCAACTACACAAACACAGATCATTCAGTCGAAACAGGCCTTTTTGGTGGAAACAACAGCGCCTTCACCTTCTCTTGCTTTTGAAGAGCTGGATAAATCAGCCATTAATAACCTTGACCTGTTCAGGCCGGTAAACAAGCTGCCATCATCCATGATAGCCAATCTTTACATCGCAGGTGCAGATGGTCAATCAACACTTGCAGATGGTGTACTGGCTCAATTTGGCGATGCTTACCGCATGGATAAAGACCCGTTGGATGCAGTGAAGTTCAGCAACGTACATGAAACCTTCAGTATCAGGAACGGCAGTGATTATTTCATGCTCGAACGCCGGCCTTTTGCTGTATCAACAGATAGTATTTTCTTTCAGCTCAACCGTACCCGCCAATTGAAGTACCGGTTGAATATTATACTGGATAATATTATCCGTCAAAAAAACAGGGTGGCACACCTGGAAGACAGGTTCCTGCGTACTTCCACAGCGCTGGATATGCAGGGCAGCAACTGGATAGATTTTGAAGTGAACAGCACCGCCGGTTCCAATGCGGCCAACAGGTTTTATATCGTGTTTAAAAAAGTGGCCAGGTTTGGCCAGATCAACGCCAATAATCTGGCTGCGGATGTGCTGGTAAACTGGTCTGTTGAAAATGCGGCTATTGTTGACCGTTATGAAGTAGAGCGGTCTGTTGACGGCATTCATTTTGAGAAAGTGGGCGAAACGGTGTCATTGAAAGATGGGGATGCATCCGCTGCTCACCAGTTTACAGATGTGGAGCCAGCGCCAGGCATATATTACTATCGTGTAAAAGCGGTGAGTGACAGGTACAATGCAACTGAGTTTACTGAAACTGTAAAAGTAAAAGTTACCAGGAACAAGGGCTCCTTGTATGTATATCCAAACCCTGTTTCTAATAATGTGATCGTGCTGAGGATGAACCATACTATGCCGGAAGGTTTGTATACCATCCGCCTCCTCACCAGTAACGGGCAGGCAGTGATGACACAGCAACTGCAGCACAACAAAACCACTGCAGCCGAAACGGTCACCTGTCCCCCCGGCATTACGGATGGCAGTTACCAACTGGAAGTAACCGGGCCGGATAAAAAAAGAACAGTGCTCACTATTGTGATAGTGAAACCATAAATGTTGCCAAAACCAATTGCAGCCTGCAGGTGAAAGCCTGCAGGTTTTTTTGTGGCGGGTACAGGCAAAAAGAATGGGGCGCCGCAGGCGCCCCATGTAGTAACTTATACGGTCAATATTATAAAGTAGCCAGCACTTCGTTCATGCTTCTTACAGCAGCCGCACTTTTTTCAAAAGCTGCTTTTTCTTCTTCATTCAGTTCAAAATCAATGATCTTTTCCCAGCCGTTCTTACCAATGGTAACGGGAACGCCTAAGCAAATATCTTTTTGACCATATTCCCCGTCTAAGGAAACACAGCAGGTAAATAGTTTTTTCTCATCCCTTACAATGCTTTCTACCAGCGCAGCGCCTGCTGCACCGGGTGCATACCAGGCAGAAGTGCCGATCAGTGCCGTTAAGGTGGCACCGCCCACCATGGTGTCTTTTACAATTTTATCCTGTTGTTCTTTGCTCAGGAATGAGGTTACAGGGGCGCTGTTCCAGGTAGCCTTGCTGATCAATGGTATCATGGTGGTGTCGCCATGTCCGCCTACTACTACAGCATTCAGATCAGCCGGGCTACAGCCGAGGTGCTGGCTCAGTTGGTATTTAAAACGGGCACTATCAAGCGTACCACCCATGCCAATGATCCTGTTCTTGGGCAGGCCGGTTGATTTCAATGCCAGGTAGGTCATGGTATCCATCGGGTTGCTGATCACAATGATGATAGCATTGGGAGAATGCTGCAGGATGTTTTCGCACACGCCTTTTACAATACCTGCGTTTACGCCAATCAGTTCTTCCCTCGTCATACCTGGTTTGCGTGGCAGGCCGCTCGTGATCACCACCACATCGCTGCCGGCAGTTTTGGTATAGTCATTTGTGCTGCCAACAATCTTTGTATCAAAGCCCAGCAGGGTGGCGGTCTGCATCATATCCTGCGCCTTGCCTTCGGCAATGCCTTCTTTGATATCCAGCAAAACCAGTTCGCTGCACAATTCTTTACGGGCAATGTTATCAGCACAGGTGGCGCCAACTGCCCCGGCACCTACAACGGTTACTTTCATATAAAAAAACGGTTTATAAAGTGGAGAATAATTTTTCGGGGCAAAGTTAAGGGAATGTTGTATTGGTCAAGAGCCGTTGCACTAATTGTTTGGAGTCCGTTTACCTGGTTCCGGCAACCATACGCAACAACTGTAAGAAATACTGTTGCCCGGCAGCCCCGCCTGCTATACCCAGCGAAATCTGCCTTTTTACCCCCACATTTCGCTGGCTATAGCTTTCAATAAAAATCATCCAGCGTTAGCTCATTGTCCACCAGCGGTGGCTTGTTCTTTAGTCCTGCCCTGGTAATAAAGGTGAGGAAAACCGTTTTTTTTGTACCCGAATGCCACCTGAAATCTTTTACCCGTTGTTCCAGCACACGGCCATACTGCGGCGTAATGGCAAAGGGTTTTTCATAGTATTTTATTTCACAGAGATTGATGCAGCGGTCGTTCCGGTCGAGGATCAGGTCGAGCTGGCTGCCGCTGTTACTGTCACCCGCTTTTATATTGTAGGCATACTGACTGGTGATAACAGCCCCAATGCCCAATACATTTTTTATTTGCTGTATGTGCCGGAAACAAAAATTTTCAAACGCATAGCCCTGCCACAATTTAAAGGGCTGGCTTTGGCTTACAGAAACCCAGTCGGTATTTTTTTTATTGGCCATAAACCTTAGATAAAAAAGGGAGAACTCATCCGTAAGCCGGTAGAGTTTTTCTTTTTTTACATTGGTAAATGGTGCGGTACTGCTGATAAAACCTGCCATCTCCAGTTCTTCCAGCACCTTGGTGAGGGTGCCGCCGCTGGCAATGCCGCTGGCTTTTACAATTTCGTAATGGCTCATGCCTTTCCATTTGGAATAGCAGGCTTTGATCACTGCAATATGATTGTAATGGTTGGCAAATAAGGCAGCATACAAATTCCCAAACTCATTTTTTAAAGGTGCATTTTCTGCAAAGCAGATCTTGTTCACAGCCTGCGCCACACTGCAGCCTTTAGGTACCAGCTTCAGGTAGTAAGGGATACCACCCAATACCATGTACAGTTCCGTTACCTGGTCGTCGGTAAATTGTAAACCCTGCTGCTGCTGCAGAAATGCTTTTGCCTCTTTGCATTTGAATGGCTGCAGGTAAATCTGCCTGGTAACCCTGTTGTGTAAACCACCTTTGTTGTTGATCACCTGCCGGATCATCCATGAGGCGGCTGAGCCGCAGATCACCACCACGATGTTGTTCTTTACAGCCCAGCTGTTCCAGAAAAAACCAAAGGCTTTGAGGAAATCTGATTTTTTCCCGGCTATCCAGGGCAGTTCATCAATAAATACCACGGGTTTCTTTTTACTCTTTTTCTTTAACAACAGCCCGATCAGTATTTCAAATGCTTCCAGCCAGTTGCCAATACTGCCGGTTGTTTTCTTCCAGCCAAAATATTGCTGCATACTAAAAGCAAAACTGTCTAACTGCTGCCGCCTGGTGCCATCCTGTATGCCGGTAAATTCAAAAACAATATGGTCTTTATATACTTCCCTTATCAAAAATGTTTTGCCCACCCGGCGGCGGCCCAGGATGCTTACCAGTTCTGACTCACCTGACTCCAAAAGGTTTTTCAACAGAACGGTTTCTTCTTTTCTTCCAATCATAAGTAAAAAATTATAGCCAGCGAAATGTGGCTTAAAAATAACACATTTCGCTGGGTATAAAAATTGCTTTTGTAAATGACTTGTTTATTTCACTGCATCCAGCAGGGCAGCAACGCCCGCATTTCCTGCAAATACTTTGGCGAGTGTGCCTGCTGCCTCATAAATATATAAGGAGGGGTAGCGGGCAGGCTGATAGATACTGCCCAATACAAAATTTTCATCCTGCCCCATTGTTATATTGGGCATGGAAGCAATCTTGTACTCGTTGTAAAAAGCTTTGATCAGTTGGTACGGCAATGCAGACAGCATCACGATCTGCAGTTCCTTCAGTTCGTTTTTATGTGCCAGCAGTTCTTTTACTTCTTTCTGGCAATGATCGCAGTCCGGGTTAAAAAACATCAATACCACGGGTTTGTTTTTTTGTAGCTGATCGTTTGTAAACACGATACTGTCCGGTACCTTCACCACACTAAAAGCGGGTATCTGCCGGATCTTATCGATAGTACCCGCTGTTGCATCCTGCTGCGAATAACCTGCCGTAAACAGCAGGCAGGTTAAAATGAATAGAGTCAGTTTTTTCACCGTGCAAATTTTTGCAAAACTACTCCCTTTGAATAAACCGGCACTGTTAAAGAGCTTTCCATTGTGCCGTTGCGCCATTTTCACCTGGAGCCATTGATTCATTTTCAGATTTCCACATTTTCAAATCGCATCATTTTCAAATTATCCCATTTGCAACATTTGCCTTACTTTCGCAGCCTGTTAATAAAAAACATAAATTTATACAGATGGCAACTACAGCAGACATGAGGACAGGGCTTATCATTAAAATTGATGGCAGTCTTTACAGCGTGATCGAGTTTGGTCAAAATAAAACGGCCCGTGCGGCAGCTAAAGTGTGGGCAAAATTGAAAGGGGTTGACAACAACCGTACTATAGAGCAAACCTGGAATAGTGGTGAAGTGATTTTCCCGGTGAGAGTAGAAAGGAAATCGTACCAGTATTTATACAAGGATGATACGGGGTACAGTTTTATGGATACAGAAACCTTTGAACAGATAACTGTTGCAGAATCCATGGTGGATGCGCCTAAGTTTTTAAAAGATGGCCAGGAAGTGTCGGTATTGATCAATGGTGAAACAGAACAACCCATGGGAGTGGAGCTTCCGGATAAGATCGTGCTGCTGGTTACTTACAGCGAACCAGGTATGCGTGGCGACACCGCTACCAAGACTTTAAAGCCAGCCACCGTAGAAACGGGTGCTACTGTGAACGTACCCCTGTTTGTAAATGAAGGAGAATTGATCCGTGTCAATACCAAGACAGGAGATTATGTAGAAAGGGTAAAAGAATAATTGCTTGTTACTGTTTCAGGCAGCATAAAACATACTACAAATGGGTTGTTTCCAACGAGCAGCCCATTTTTCATTTTGCCTCGTTTTTGCCTCATTTTTGCTGATTTTTACCAGTTTTAAAATGATTTTGTGCCAAAAACAGGCCTTTTTTGTATTTTTTTATTTTTTAAAATTCTTGTGTTTTTGAACTTTCATTCCCTACCTTAGCAGCCCGATTGCTATAAAACCACTCAAATCCAAATCATGGACATAAAACAAATCCAGGAGCTGGTAAAGCTCATCAACAAAACGAATATCGGCGAGATCACCATTGAAGAAGAAGGAACCAAGATCACCATTAAACAGAAGAAAGACCCGGTACAGCATGTAACAGCTACGGTGGCGGCTCCTCCAATGATGGCAGCCCCTGCAGCAGCACCTGCACCTGCAGCACCTGCGGCGGTGGCACCTGCACCAGCAGCGCCCAAAGTGGATAATCTGGTTACCATCAAAAGCCCGATGATCGGCACTTTCTACCGCCAGAGCGGACCCGGTAAACCCATTTTTGCGAGTGTGGGTGACGAGGTAACTCCAGGTAAAGTGGTCTGTATCATAGAAGCAATGAAACTCTTTAACGAGATCGAAAGCGAAGTAAGTGGCAAAATTGTAAAAGTACTGGTAGACGATGCCAGCCCGGTGGAGTATGATCAGCCGTTGTTTTTGGTGGAACCTAATTAATTAATTTGATGATGTGTCAATTTGATGATATAGAAATGGATATCATTGACAAATTTTCAAATCACCAAATCTCCAAATCTGTAAGATGTTTAAAAAAATACTAATAGCAAACCGTGGCGAAATAGCATTGCGTGTTATACGTACCTGCAAAGAAATGGGTATTAAAACGGTGGCATTGTATTCCACGGCCGATAAAGACAGTCTGCATGTACGGTTTGCAGACGAAGCCGTTTGTATTGGCAAGCCCGCCAGCGTGGATTCCTATCTCAATATCCCACACATCATGGCGGCGGCGGAGATCACCAATGCGGATGCCATTCACCCCGGATACGGTTTTTTAGCAGAGAACGCCCGGTTTTGCCAGATCTGTACCGAAAGCGGGATCAAATTTATTGGCCCCACACCGGAGATGATCAATGCAATGGGTGATAAAATCACCGCAAAGCAAACAATGATCGCAGCAGGGGTGCCGGTGGTACCTGGTGTGGAAGGTTTGCTGGAGGACGTTGGTCATGCTAAAAGGGAAGCTGGCAGGGTAGGGTATCCTGTTATGATAAAGGCAACTGCCGGCGGCGGTGGCAAGGGTATGAGAGTAGTGTTTAATGAAGAGGAAATGGAAAAGGCCTACGATAGTGCCAAAACAGAGGCGGCAGCAGCTTTTAAGAATGATGGTCTGTATATGGAAAAATTTGTGGAAGAGCCACGCCATATAGAAATACAGGTAGCCGGCGATCAGTTTGGTAATGTGTGCCATCTGAGCGAAAGGGATTGCAGCATACAGCGCCGTCACCAGAAGCTGGTGGAAGAATCCCCTTCGCCATTTATGACAGATGACCTGCGTAATGCCATGGGAGAAGCGGCTATCAAAGCGGCGGCTTCCATCAACTACGAGGGTGTTGGTACCATTGAATTTTTAGTGGATAAGCACCGCAATTTCTACTTCATGGAAATGAATACGAGGATACAGGTGGAGCATTGTGTTACAGAAGAAGTGATCAATTTTGACCTGATCAAAGAACAGATCAAGATCGCGGCAGGACATAAAGTAAGCGGCCGCAATTATTTTCCGCAGATGCATGCCATTGAGTGCCGCATCAATGCAGAGGATCCCTACAACGATTTCCGCCCCAGCCCCGGCAAGATAACGGTGCTGCATACCCCTGGGGGCCACGGAGTGCGTGTGGACAGTCATGTGTATGCCGGTTACACCATTCCGCCTTACTACGACAGTATGATCGGCAAACTGATCACCATTGCACAAACCAGGGAAGAAGCCATTAATACCATGCACAGGGCGTTGAGTGAATATGTAATTGAAGGGGTGAAAACCACCATACCTTTTCATTTGCAGCTGATGGAAAACGAGGATTTCCAGAGCGGTAATTTCAATACCAAGTTCCTGGAAAGTTTTGTTATGAAAAAACCATAGTCCCTTTATAGCATACACACGCAGGCTTTGCAGGATACTTTCACTTAGCGGTTAGGTTAACAGCTGACTTTTTGCTGGTTGTTTTCATTTTATACGAAGGACCTGCCCGCCCCGTACAGCCTGTTTTTTTTATTGGTGCGTAATGGAAGATCAGTGTTTTATAAAAACAGTCACTTTTTATTGCTTCCAGGCTGCGATTGCTTATGGCAGCGCCTCTTAAAATATTTCAGATTGCCTGTCAACAAAAACTGCACTCTTTGTTAGTATGAGAAAATTTTTTATCCTCCTTTTTTCATGTACCTCTTTTTTATGTTATAACAGCCGTTCGCAAAACGTTGGTATAGGAACCATGATCCCCGATTCGAATGCCTTGCTGGATGTATCCAGCAGTTCTAAAGGGGTACTCATTCCCCGGATGGACTCTGTACAAAGAAAAAATATACCGGCCACAAAAGGGCTGCTGGTATATGATACCAGCTTCAGCAGCTTTTGGTATCATAACGGTACCGGTTGGTTGCGTATTACAGCTGGTTTTGCAGACAACACAGCTGTTCAAACAGGCAGCAGGGTGGGAGATATGTTGTACTGGAGTGGGAATGCGTGGGTGCTGGTTCCGGTGGGGCTGCCAGGACAGGCTCTGGTACTCAACAATGCGGGCTTGCCCAGGTGGGGTGCAGCCGTCACGGATACTTCATCCGAAACTGGCAATGCCTATTTTTTCCCCAGTGGAAATAACTCAGCCTATAAGTCTTTTTTAGGCTTGTTGTATGCCCGCTTAGCAACCATTGAAACAGCAGCTACCGGACGGTTTATTCCCAATAATAATCCTGACTATGATTTTATGCGTTGCCTGTGGATGCTGCAGGAAGCACCCACCGATGAAGCGGCAGTAGCCTGGACGGATGCTGGCGTTCAGCCACTGAACCAGCAGGATTTTACCCCAGACAATCCTTTCTTACTTTGTTTTTATAAAAGGCTGAAAGACGTGATAGAAAATGCCAACAGCTTTTTGCGAAGTACAACGGAGCAACGGCTCAATGAAATAAGTATGGAGGCTGCCGAAAGGTCAAGGATCGCAACGTACCGTGCAGAAGCCAGATTTTTAAGGGCATTGGCCTGCTACTATGCCGTTGATATTTTTGGCGGATTTGAATTCATTACTGAACATGTACCCGCTGCAGCTGTTGCACACCCGTATATTAACAGGAATGACCTGTTTACTTTTGTTGAAAATGAATTGCTGGCTATAGATACAGACCTGCTGCCTGCCCGTACCAACGAATATGGCAGGGCTGACAAAGCAACAGCGTGGATGCTGCTGGCAAAGTTGTACCTCAACGCAGGAGTATATACCGGCACTTCCAGGTACACGGAATGTCTGACCAACCTTAATAAGATCATCAGTACAGCACAGTATTCCCTTAGCACACAGTACCGTTGGTTGTTTTTAGCAGACAACCGGACCAATAATGCCCAGGAAGAAATTATTTTTCCCATTGTGGCAGAAGGAAAAAAACTGCCCACTTTTGGCAATACCACGTTTATCGTTCATGCCGCCACCGGGGGAAGTATGGTGCCTGCTGATTATGGAATTGACGGTGGCTGGTTTGGTCTCCGTACAAGGCGGGAATGTGCTAACATACTGGATGCTACCGGTGCCGCCGACACGAGAAATTTTTTATACAAGAACGGACAGGCGCAAACGATCAACAACCTCTCCAGTTTTAATGAAGGATATGGCGTTACCAAGTTCAGAAATAAAAATGCCAATGGTTCAGACAGTGACACCAGTTTTTTTGTGAGCACTGACTTTCCTTTATTCAGGCTGGCGGATGTGTGGCTCATGTATAGTGAGTGTGTACTGCGTGGTGGTAATGGCGGTAATATCAATATGGCGGTAACCTTTATGAATTTTATCAGGGGCCGCAGCGGTGCCGCCAGCATCAGTTCTTCTGACCTTACGCTCAATTATATTTTTGAAGAGCGCACAAGAGAATTGTACTGGGAAGCCCACCGCCGGCCGGATCTTATCCGCTTTAACCGTTTTTCGGGCAGTAATTACCTTTGGCAATGGAAGGGCGGCTCCTTAAATGGCGTTGCCACAGCTTCATTTAAAAACCTGTACCCTTTACCTGCTGCCATATTGTTATCCAATGGAAATTTAGTTCAAAACGCAGGTTACTAACCGGATGTCATTTATAAATACAGGCGTCTGCCGGAATGAATCAATGAGTCAATCTGTATGGCAGTGATACAAACCGTATTGGTTACTGCAAACTGATTTGATCGCAGTCAAATGCTTCAGAACAAACGACGGACTTGAACTCACCATTAAAATAATATTTGTTTGGCATCGGTGAACTGGTTTTACCTTAGCACTACAAATATGTTTTTTGCAGCACATCGAATTTTTTCATAAAGACCATTTTGAACAAAACTACCACCGGGTAAAGCCTGTTCCTGCGCTTGATAATTTTATTGACTTTTTTTGGGAAACCAAGTTTGAGGAGCTGCTGGAGAAAACCCCGAATGGCTTTTCCGATGCGCTGTTCCCCAATATTGGCTATACTTATCTTATCAATCTCGGTACGCCATTCACCATGCAGGTGGCAGAGAAAAAATTTGATATGAAAACGGATGGGTTTTTACCACGCAATACGTCTATCGAATGTTATCACCGGCCAGGCAACCGGCTCTTTGGTATCAAGTTTAAGATCTCGCCCATCATTTTTACAACCAGGGTGAACTTTGCTGAATACCGGGAATATATTTATCCATTGAGTTACCTGATGGAACAAAGCGTGATTGACCAGGTAAAAAAAGCGGTGTCGTTCCAGGAAAGAGTGGCTATTCTCAATTCCTATTTTTCCACTATTGTTCAGGCTTATGCCGGTTCATGGGAAGCGATCAATATCGTATCCGGTATCATCCGGCACTGCGATGAAAAAAATGATTTCGTTACCACCGTGGAAACCTTTGCCAAACAACATCATATTTCTGAACGTACGCTTCACCGTTACTTTGAAACGGCCACCAGCCTCAGTACAAAAAAGGCACTGCAGATACTCCGGATCCGTAAGGCAGTACAGCAACTGGCCAATGATCCGGCGAGTTTCCGCTATGAACAGTATGGCTACTATGACCACAGCCATTTTAGTAAACACCTCAAGCAGTTTTTACACAAGGATACCCTTGTGAGCCTGCAACCGCATCTGAAGCTTTTACAAAACCTCAAAAAGCGGTAGTCTTTTAAACATCCTGACCGGTGTGAAACGGTTTAAACGCTGCATTACTGTGCCCGCTGTCTTTCTTCCTCCGAAGCAGTTGTTCTTCTTCTTGATGCCTGTATCTTATTGCTTCCAAAACGGTAAGTAAAACTGATATTGGCAACCCTCGTTTCCCGGTAAGCCCGCCATTTTTCAATATAGTTATCAAAGGTCACCACTGCTTTGGGCAGGTTGGTCCAAAAAATGTCGGTGATATTAAACCGAACCGTCCCTTTGTTTTTTAAAATGGTTTTTTGCACCCCGGTTGTCAATGACCATTGCGGATCCAGCACCATAAAACCGTATTGGCCGCCAGTATTGAGAGAGGCATTTAACTCGGCAGTCCACCCGTTTTTAAAACTAAAGGTATTGTTGGTACGCACATCCAGCGCTGGCCGTCCGTTGTTCAATACCGTGCCACTGAAATTGCCATTGAATTTTTCAAAGTACAGGTTCCCGTTATTCATCATGTTCCACCATTTGCGGATCTTTATGGGAGCTGCTATAGAGAGCCCGAAGTAATCAGAAGCGGACAGGTTGATAGGTATCTGCACTGTTACATTATCTGGTGAAGGCACATTTGGAAATACTTCCCTGAATCTTGCCAATATGATATTCTGGTTGTTTACGGTATGGCTGTAATTAAAACTGACACTCCAGCTTTTTATCGTATAACTCAACTCATATGCCCAGGTGATCTGCGGTAACAAACCGGGGTTGACGGTGGCATAGGTAGTAACATCGATCAAAAATAAAAATGGATTTAACTGTGAATAGCCCGGCCGGTCGATCCGCCTGCTTACAGATACACCCAGTACCTGCTCTTCTGTTAGTTTATAGTTAAAGAAAGCGCTGGGAAACAACTGGAAGTAACTGCTGTCGAATGAGATATTGCCCATTTCCTGCCAGGTGTTCACCCTGGTATGTTCGCCCCTGATACCGATCTGTATGTCGATCTTTTTAAATACTGTACTAAAATTGACATACCCGGCATTGTTATGTTCTTTGTACAAAAAGTGATTGGTTTTATTTACATCATTCTCCGGGTAGCCCCTGCTCACGTCAAAAAAACGGGCGTCGTTGTCACTCGATACAAAACTTGTTTTTATTCCGGCTTCCCATTTGGCGTTTTTACCAAAGGGATTTACATAATCGGCCTTGGCTGTTTTTAGTATAAGTTTTCCTTTTTGATTGCCATCTAAAATATAACTGGGCTGCAGCGGACTCCCGTCGAGTTGATAATAACTGGTGGCATTCCTGGTAAGTGAAGCAGACCGGTATTCTCCGTAGTCCGCATCTGCGGTCAGTTCTTTTCCTGTGCTGTCGAATGTATGTTTAAAGTTGATATTCGCCACGTAGTTATCGGCATGGTCGTTATTGGTGGCAATGGAACTAAATGTGCTCACCGCCTGTTTTAGCGGATTGATCACAATGGAACTGTTATCACTGTTTCGCCGGTAGTGATTAAAATTTCCGTTTACCACAAAGCCAATGATGGTTTTTTTAGACGGGAAAAAATCCATTCCAAAACGGCTGGTATGAGCGCTGTTGGGGGATTTGGAGTAATTGTCTTTCAGGTCGCCGCCATTATACATACCGTTTTCATAAAAATTCCTGTCGAGCAGCAGGTGATTGAGACCGATGCGGTAAGAATAATTGTAATTGCCAAAGAGATTGAGTTTTTTATTCCTGTAGTTGAATGTGCTACCTGTATTTGTTTTAACATAAATACCTTGTCCATAACCGGCAGTAGCTGTTCCATTGAGTCCAAAACGCTGGTCTTTCTTCATCCGTATATCAATGATGCCTGAATTGCCAGCTGCATCATACCTGGCCGAAGGATTGGTGATAATATCAATTCTTTCAATGGCAGCTGAGGGCAGCCCCTTTAAATAATTAGCAAGATCACTCCCGGTCATAGGAGTCGGTTTACCGTCGATCATAATCATCACACCTGCCTTGCCCCGCAGACTGATGGCATCGTTCTGGTCGATATTGATACCGGGGCTACGTTCCAGTACATCCATGGCACTGCTGCCGGCACTGATGATACTGTTATCAACATTGACCACGATCCGGTCAGACAGTTTTTGTATAAAGGGCTTGCGGCTTACAACCGTTACCCCTGCCAGTTCTTTTGAAACCGGTGCAAGAATAACTGCCGGTACTTCCGCCTTTGGCTTGGAGGCGGATAATTCAAAACGGGCAGAATACTGAACGGACATATTGACTGCACTTACTCTAATGAGATAGTAACCCAAATCAATATTGTCAAAAAAAGCTTTTCCGTTTTCATCCGTAATGGCAGTTTTTACAAGGGAGGAATCGGCGGCTTTTAATAGTTCTGCCGTGGCATTTCCGGCAGGATTCTTTGAGGTTAACATCACGGTGGTGCTTATCATCCCTCGTTGTGCATTGGCAAGTGAGGCTACTGTTAACACTAAAGCGGTGAATAGGCACTTCATGGCTGTTGATTTATCACAAAGCTGTGCAGGAATCATACGAGGCAGTAAGTGATTTATATTAGTAACACAAAAGAGAAGTTGAATGGCGGGGCTTAGTTGAAAGCTTGTCAGTTTTTTACATTTTTGCAATCGCCGGACTTTGATAAATTGCAGCCGGAAACAAACAAACGGATAACCGTTCGCATGATGTTTCATTCCGGCTACCCTGCATTTGTTAATGCTGTTTTAAAATGACCTGTTCTATAAAAGCTGGATTTAAAATTGTAAATTTTAAAGCAAACCAAAATTTTATACTATGCAAAAAATGTTACTCTCTATTGCCTCTTTGTTTTTTTTAACGGTTGTGCAGGCGCAAAAATCCAACATGATCTTCTTTACGCCTAATGAAGAAAAATTTTACCTGGTGGTAAATGGTATCCAGCAAAACGGCCAGCCAATGGCCAATGTAAAAATCACAGAAATGAATGCCCCGCTTATATACAATGTGCGGATACGCTTTGAAGATACCCGGCTTGGGATACTCAATGATAAAGTATCGCTGGAACCGGGTACTGAAAAGTCATGGAGCATACAGCCCAAAAAGAAAAAAGGTTCCAATGAAACAGAATACGTGATAAAAACAGCTGGTGAACTGCCTTTAGAAGAGGTATCTGCAACTGCTAACAGTTTTCCGCAGGAGCAGGTGATCGTTTATCATACAGAACCGTTACCGGGTGCCAATGCCGATGGTGTAACATTCAGTATGAATGTGAACGAGCAGGGCGGTAATGTTAGTTTTAACATGGGCACTGCCGGCACTGCAACTACCAGTACATCCGGCACCGTTACAACAGTGCATACAACGGGTGTGCCGGCAGTATCCGGCAACTGCAGCCTTCCGTTGGATGCCATCGATTTCAGGCAGCAGCTGGAGAGGGTCCGTTCTCAGACCACCGGCGCCGGAAGAAAAATTATTGCAGAAAAAATAGCGCAATCATCCTGTCTTACTTCACAGCAGGTGTATGAACTCTGCGATGCGTTGTACCTCAACAATGATAAGCTGTCGCTGGCAAAATATTGTTATACAAGATGTTTCGATCCGCAGCATTATGAAGAAGTGTACAAAGCCCTGCCCACAAGCAGTTTGGTAAAAGAGCTGGATGATTATGTTAGCCGTACGGGACGGCCTTTACAATCCACTACCACCGTTACCACTTCAGCCTTACCTGTAAGAACCGAATATGTGACGGGTTATACCGGCCCCTTGGGTTGCGCAAAGCCGATGGATAACGCCGGCTTCACTGCAGCAAAAAGCAGTATTGAGGATGCAGATTTTGAAAGCACAAAAATGAGTACAGCCAAAACTATTACCGGTTCCAATTGCCTTACAACAGAGCAGGTGGTGGCGATCTGCAGCCTGTTTGATTTTGAGAACAGCAAACTGGAATTTGCCAAATTTGCTTATACAAAAACTTACGACAAAGGCAATTATTTTAAAGTGAATAAAGTATTCGAGTTTGATTCGTCAAAAGAAGAATTAAATAAGTTTATACAGGGTAAATAGTATCATCACCCTGTAAAAGAATGCCTGCAGTTTTTTGCAGGCATTTTTTATACAGCTCCTTCAGGCGTTGATAACTCTTACTATTCGGCTGTGCTTTATTTGACCCAACCCTGGTTTTACGTTCCGGATTTAGCTTCCGGCCGGGTTACCGGTAAATGTTGCTGATTCATGCCGGCTTTTAAGATCAGCCTTGTGTTCTTTGTATGTCTCTTTTGCAAAGGTTATTCAACGGCATCTTTTACCAGTTCCCAAAAATGATCCAGCGCCATCATTCGGGGTTTTAAAAAAGCAATGATAAGCGGCCAGTCGTTTTCATTCAGCACATTTACTGTTTCCAGCGTTTGGCTGATCGTGCTAAAGACCTCACCATGGTTGGTAGTGATTTCCTTTTGCCACTGCCATTGAAAACCGGTCTCTTTTTCCATTAATTTTTTTAAAGCAAGCAACTGCTGGTAGCAATGCTCCCTTTCTGTTTTGTAAGGGTGTTTTATTTCCACGGCAATCATGGCCCGCTCCTTATCGGCCTCCATATGAAAAGAAATGTACCGGTTGCCTGTTTTATAATTGAGCCAGTTAACAGGTTTGCCTCCGGCACCAGGTACCGGTTTCATATATTGCCCAAACCTGGTCCAGAACTGCTGGCGTAATTTGGAAGCCTGATCTTTACTATACATAGACCTGATACACGTTACAGTTATGGTAAATTAAATTGTTGTTGCCGGAAAATATTTTTAGGGCATCGCATACTATCGATACTCATTTTACGTTAACCCATTACAGTAAAAACTAGTAATACCAAAAATTCTGCTAACCTACGATTTGCTTGCGGCAGAAATTGACACCAACACTGTACGGCTCAACGGCAGTTGCTCAAAAAAATACCAGTATGGCATCCCCCAAAAACAGTCCATTCTTTACAGAATTGGGCAAAATACTAAATCTAATCAGGAATATCAGCACCGACCTCAATGCAGAAATGACAATTGATGAAAGTAAAAACGGGAAATTGTTTGATGTAATGCATACCCGTGATTCCGCTATCGAAAAACTGCAAAACCGCCTGCAGCAACTGGAAGCAGAGATCGAGTATTTTTTTACTGAAAACGGGCTTCGCAAAACAATCGAAAACAGGTTCAACACGCAGGCGCTTAAACAGCAATTCAGCAAAGCATTCAAAACATTGTCGGAAGAATATTTTATGCTGAAGCCGGATGAACCCGGAGAGGGTAAGGTACCGCATGTGGGAAATGAAGATCCGATTTACTGAATCGCACAGATCCTGTTTTTTCGCTGGCCGGTTGTAATGATTAATTGCATTGCCATATAAAACTTAATTGCCCCGTAAATCCCAAATTCATTCCCGTAATTTTTCCATTGCTGTCGTAGGTATAATTAAAATTGCCGGCTACGGGATCCCCGTTTCCCTCTTCATATTCGTATATCATACGGTTTGTTGTGGCAGGATAATAGCCCTTATTTTCCAACTGGTTATACGTCCATGCAGCGTCGCCTTCAACAGGTGCTTTTGCCGGGTCGTAGCCACGGTGAATGATACGGTTGCCATCTATTACAAGTTTTATCAGATTCCCATTTTGCCAGCTGTATGCTGTCACCTGGCTCAGTACACCACTTAGGTATAATGTATCAGCTGATATTTCATTGCCATTATAAGTGAATATCATTTCTTCGTCTATTACAGGGTTGCCATTTTCATAGTAAGATTTAATATTTAGTATCTTACCTGCAGCGTCGTAAGTAAATACTTTTTTTTCGTATACAGGTGAGGTTGCATTGGTTTCTGTGATCTTTTGATTGCCTGTATAGCTTACGCTAAAACTAAATTCAGCGTCTAGTATATATTGCACTGCAGTGATCCTCTCCTGGGCATCCCTGTTAAGATCGATGATGGCAATACCGCTGTTAGCAACTTGTGTAATATGGCAGTTATCACTGGCTGGCACATTCTCCCGGCGGCACGCAAAAAAAGCAAGAATACCTATAAAAAGAAAAAGCGTTGTTTTTTTCATTTGGTTGATTTTAAGTAGCAGGGAGTAAAAATAGATAGTCTTGCTGAAATTAACAGCTTACTTAACATGATTTCCGGATAAAATGTTGAAAGCTGTTTGCCCTGGCAGCACCGGAAAAACCGGTATCTTAATTTGATATTGCCGGCCAGCCGCATTTACACTTTTTCAATAAGATCAGCCGGGTACCTTTACGAAAAGTTCCCCATAATAAGGCACTCAATATTGTTTTCCGAAAAGGGTTTGATCACTCCTTCCAGGTAACTGTGCCTGTTGTCATTCGCCTGAATTTTTTTGACTTGCTCGCTGCCAGGGAAGGTAGCTTCGTGAATCATTAGTTTAGAATTGTTCCTGTGTTCAACGTATTCACTGTGGTTGTGTCTGCTGCATGCCAGCTGATAGATTTTATTTTCGGAGTTGTGTGTTTGCTGCTTTTTTATTTTCAATATCCTGCTGCTTAAGAATTAATGGTAAAACCATTTGGCAGGAAAGCAGTATGGCAGCGCCGGCGTAAGAAATAAGCGTGCCTCATGCAGGTTTGTTTTTTGAACATATCATTGTTTGTTGTTCAACATTCCCAGGTGCGTATGTTTAAAGGAGTCTGCATATTTTAGTCCGTAGCCCATCATCCTGTCAAAAGAAGCGTGACCATATAACAAATAACCAACAAATAGTACAATGGCATTGCCACCTGCAAATCCTGCAAGTATAAAAACAACCGCCACCATTTTGTGATGAAACAGGTTGTAACTATAAGCACCGGTTGTTGTATTGATTAGATAACCCAGCATGGATATATCCGGGCTTAAAAAAACAATGGGCCACAACCACCAGTCAATACCGGTATGCAAAGTATATAACCCATAAACAGCCAGTGCAGTTTGTGCAGCTTCTTCCAGCAGCAATATCTTTTTCATGATGTATAATTTTACACAAAGCTCGGTTGCTTTGCTCTTTCCATTCATTAACAAAAGATAAGAAATTACTTTTTTGCTTTTTGAATCCGTTTCCTGATCCTGCTAAGGCTGATGGGAGTAATACCGAGATAGTTGGCGATATACTGTTGGGGTACTCTTTCGAGTATTTTCTTTTTATTGGAACTGTTTAATAATTTCAGGTATCGTTCTTCCGGTTTATCCATCAGCAGTCCCACCATTCTTTCTTCCAGGCCAGCAGCCAGGTATTCAGCAATTTTTCTTCCGAACCTTTCCCAGTTTTTTTCTTCATCAAATAACCTGGATAGTACAGCATAGGGAAAAACAAGTATTGTTGCAGGTTCTATCGCTTCAATGGTAAGTTGCGAAGGGGTATTGGTAATACAGCTGATATAACTGCTTACCAGGTTATTTTCAAAATAAAAGTAGGTCGTTACTTCCTCTGCATTTTGCCGGGTATAGTATTGCCGCATGGCACCGTTGATAATAAAACCAATTCGTTTTTCCTTTTGGCCTTCTTTAATATAATTACTGCCTTTGCGCAGGGTAATGGTTGCAGTGTTTTGGTATAACAACTGCCATTCTTTTTCTGAGAGGCTGCAAAAGGAGTTAATGAGCTGGTGGAGCGGGTGCATTTTTTGATAAAGTTAGGATGCTTTTATTTTACAAGGTATTCAATAAAAACCTGGGCTGCTGATTAACACATTCGGAAGGTTTTGCAAACTTGCTGGCAGCCAATTTGCCCCACGCATCCCGGCCCGTAACAAAAATTTAACTACCCCACAGTTTCAGTAGAATAAATAATTTGCCATTGTATTGAAAATATTTTTACTTTTGTGGTCTCTCATTAAAAGAATTGTAAGAAGTGAAACAAAAAAGTTTACATATTGACACTTACAGCAGGGCTGAAAAAGCTGCCTGCGTAGTTGTAAATGTGCCTTCTAACAACCCCCGACGCCATCCTGGATGCTGATAGGCCGAGCAATCTCAGAGTTGCCCCTGTCAGTGAAAAAGCCCCAGGATCTGCCAACAAATTTTCTTATTTACAAAGCAATTATTTCATTCAGTGGAAACGAATAATATCATTATACGGGTAGCCAATATAGGCGACCTGCACTACGCAAAGAATATCACCGACGAAATGGAATCCTCTGCCAAGGCAAGGGGTACGGGCATTGCACAACGCAGCCCGGATTATCTGGAAAAGAAAATGCTGGAAGGCAAGGCCGTGATCGCCGTGCTGGAAGACGATACCTGGGTGGGCTTTTGCTATATTGAAGCCTGGGGGCACGGAAAATTTGTGGCCAACAGCGGACTCATTGTAGCGCCTGCAGTCAGGAAAAGCGGTGTAGCCAAGCAGATAAAGAAAAAGATCTTCGACCTGTCGAGGGAAAAATACCCGGAGTCGAAAATATTTGGCCTTACTACAGGGCTTGCCGTAATGAAGATCAATTCCGAACTGGGGTATGAACCTGTTACCTATTCCGAGCTCACCGATGATGAAGAGTTTTGGGCAGGTTGCAAGAGCTGTGTGAATTACGACATACTCATGAGCAAGGAAAGAAAGAACTGTATGTGTACCGCTATGTTGTATGATCCTGCCGACCACCGAGAACCAGAAGAAACAAAAGAAGACTTTAAAAAGAATTCAAAGATCTATGAACGCCTGATGGAAATACGACAAAGCAGGTTGCTGCGCTGGCTGAACCGTAAACAGGATAACGGCACGGAGAGCAACCCGGTAAAAATGGTTTTAAAATATTTTCTCAAACCAAAGTTTAATTTAAAGTAATGGCCAAAAAAGTTGTGCTGGGTTTCAGCGGTGGTTTGGATACTTCTTTTTGTGTGAAGTACCTGACCGTTGAAAAAGATTATGAGATTCATTCGGTGATCGTAAACACCGGTGGTTTTAGTGCAGATGAATTGAAGAAGATTGAAGAACATGCTTACAGGCTGGGTGTAAAAACCCACACAACAGTGGATGCAGTAAGAAGTTATTACGACAGCATTATCAAATATCTTATCTACGGAAATGTATTGAAGAACAATACCTATCCTTTAAGTGTAAGCGCAGAAAGACTGAGCCAGGCATTGGCTATTGCAGCGCATGTAAAAAAAGTGGGCGCAGCCGCGGTCATACATGGCAGTACGGGTGCAGGCAACGACCAGGTGAGGTTTGATATGATCTTTAATATCATGATACCCGGTGTTGAAATTATCACACCGATCCGTGATATGAAGCTGAGCAGGGAAGAAGAGATCGCTTATTTGAAAAAGCACAACGTGGAAATGAATTTTGAAAAATCTGCTTATTCGGTAAATAAAGGTTTGTGGGGTACCAGTGTGGGCGGAAAAGAAACATTGAACAGTAATGGCATGTTACCGGAGGAAGCATGGCCAACACAGGTAACAGCAACCGAAGCAAAAAATGTGGTACTTGAATTTGAAAAGGGTCAACTGAAAAATGTGGATGGCAAACAATTTCCCCATCCAACAGAAGCCATTCAATATTTACAAAGCATAGCCGGGCCTTATGGTGTGGGCAGGGATATTCATATTGGCGATACCATCATTGGTATCAAAGGGCGTGTTGGATTTGAAGCTGCCGCTCCATTGATCATTTTAAAAGCACACCATGCATTGGAGAAACATGTGCTCACCAAATGGCAATTGAACTGGAAAGACCAGCTGGCCTTATTTTATGGCAACTGGCTCCACGAGGGCCAGATACTGGATCCTGTAATGAGGGATATCGAAGCTTTTTTTGAGAGCAGCCAGCACCAGGTTACCGGCAAAGTGTTTGTTGAATTAAAGCCGTACCGTTTCCAGGTAACCGGTATAGCATCTCCGTACGATCTGATGAGCGCTAAGTTTGGCAAGTATGGCGAAATGAACAATGGCTGGACAGGGGAAGATGTAAGGGGGTTTACAAAAATATTCGGCAACCAGACACAGATATTTCATTCAGTAAAAAGCGAAGCGGATGGGGAATAAAATTACAGTTGGCATCATTGGTGGCGCTGGTTATACCGGTGGAGAGTTGATCCGTTTGCTCGTCAATCATCCTGCGGTGAACATTGTTGCGATACATAGTAAAAGCAACGCAGGCAATGAAGTAGCTGCGGTGCATGCTGACCTGGTGGGGGAAACGAACCTGGTTTTTTCTGCTGATGATAAGTTTTTAGAAGACGGAACTGCTGATGTGATTTTTTTATGTGTGGGGCATGGCGATGCCAAAAAGTTTTTGACAGAGCATGAAGTACACAGCCAGACAAAGATCATTGACCTTTCCCAGGACTTCAGGTTGGCAGCAACGGATACATTACATGAGAGACAGTTTGTGTATGGTTTGCCTGAATTAAATAAAACTGCCATTCAGTCTGCAGATTATATTGCCAATCCCGGGTGTTTTGCAACCGCTATACAGTTAGGCCTGTTGCCATTGGCCAGCGAAGGATTGTTGACTGATATTTATACAACCGGCATAACTGGTTCTACCGGTGCCGGGCAATCGCTTAGCGAAACCTCTCATTTCAGCTGGCGGATAAATAATATACAGGCATATAAAACTTTAGAGCACCAGCACGTTAAGGAAATTACCCGGAGCCTTCAACAGCTGCAAACCATCAACAGGCCGGAGCTGAACTTTGTGCCGTGGCGGGGTGATTTTTCAAGGGGTATTTTCATCAGTTCACAATTAAACTGTGCATTGAGTAAAGAGGAGTTGTACCAGTTGTACAATGATTTTTATGCTGCACACCCGTTTACAACAGTGAGTGCAGCACCTGTTTTCTTAAAGCAGGTGGTGAATACAAATAAATGCATTATACAGATCGAAAAAGCGGGCACTAAACTGGTGGTTCATTCAGTGATTGATAATTTATTAAAAGGTGCCAGTGGACAGGCAGTACAAAATATGAACCTGATGTTTGGATTGGAAGAAACGGCTGGGTTAAAGTTGAAGGCGAATTATTTTTAACGCATGCGAAACTACGCCCCTAAATCCTTTAAAGGGGACTTTAGGGCAAGCTGCTTTAAAAGTTTTTTGCAATACTACTACTGGTAATATGAATATATGTATGTTTTTATTTAATAATCAAGTTACAATCAAAGTTCTCCTTAGGGGACAAGGACAAGATGAAATTATTTGACGTATATCCGCTTAACGACATTACCATTGTAAAAGCTGCAGGCTCTTATGTATGGGATGATCAAGGCCAGCAGTATCTTGATATGTATGGCGGCCATGCAGTGATATCTATCGGCCATACCCACCCTCATTATGTACAGCGGCTGGAAGACCAGTTGCATAAAGTAGGTTTCTATTCCAACTCCATAAAAATTCCTTTGCAGGTGGAGTTGGCAGAAAAGTTAGGCAAGGTTTCTGGCAAAGAAGACTACCAGTTGTTCCTGTGCAGTTCAGGTGCCGAGGCAAATGAGAATGCATTAAAACTGGCTTCGTTTTACAATGGCAGGAAAAAAGTGATCGCTTTTAAAAAGGCTTTTCATGGCAGAACGTCCTTAGCGGTGGCAGCCACAGACAACCCAAATATTGTGGCACCTGTTAACCAAACGGATAATATAATTTTTCTTCCCTTTAATGATGAATCTGCATTGGAAGATGCTTTCCGGAACAATGATATCTCATCCGTAATTATTGAAGGCATACAGGGTGTAGGTGGTATCAATGTTGCTGCTGATTCCTTCTTACAAAAGATTAGAAGCCTTTGTGATGAATACAATGCCGTGTTCATTGCTGACTCAGTGCAATGTGGTTATGGCAGAAGCGGTAAATTTTATGCGCATGATTTTAGCGGCGTGCATGCAGATATTTATTCAATGGCAAAGGGGATGGGAAATGGTTTTCCTGTGGCGGGTATTTCCATAGCGCCAAAAATTCAGCCTAAGCATTTTATGCTGGGCACCACATTTGGCGGCAATCACCTGGCCTGTGCTGCAGCGTTGGCCGTGCTGGAAGTGATGGAAAAAGATGATCTGATCAAGAATGCTGAAATAACCGGTAATTATTTAATAGAAGAATTAAAAAAACTTCCATTGATAAAAGAAGTACGTGGCCGCGGCTTGATGGTCGGAATAGAACTGCCGGAGGAATTAAAAGAAGTAAAGAAGAATTTGTTATTCGGGCACAAAATCTTCACTGGAGAAGCAAAACCCAATGTAATCAGGTTGTTGCCGGCTTTGAATTGTACAAAAAGGGAGGCCGATATTTTTTTAGCGGCCTTGAAGTACGAATTGGAAAGGCTGCAGGTTACCTAAACGGGCAATCGGCCTGATTGAAATATTGAACTGTACAATAGAATTATAAACTTAAAATCTAGCTTCCCCTTTAGGGGACAGGGGTATGAAAAATTTTATTTCCGTTAAAGATGTAGCTGACATTGATGCACTGGTGGCGAAAGCGCTTGCTTATAAGGGCAATCCTTTTGCAGATAAAATATTGGGTGCCGGCAAACGTATTGGATTGTTGTTTTTAAATCCATCCCTGCGTACAAGACTGAGTACACAGGTGGCAGCTTCCAACCTTGGTTTAGAATCCGTGGTGTTCAATGTTGATAAAGAAGGCTGGGCGATGGAGTTTGAAGAAGGCGCCATCATGAGTGGCAACACGGTAGAACATGTAAAAGATGCAGCCCCCATCCTGGGCAATTATTTTGACATGCTTTGCATCCGGGCTTTCCCCACGTTGAAAAACAAAGCAGATGATTACAGTGAAGAAGTGATGAATGCGTTTATGAAATATGCAGGAGTCCCCATTGTAAGCCTGGAAAGTGCAACGCTCCATCCACTGCAGTCCTTAACTGATATTCTCACCATTAGAGAGTGCATCAATAACACAGCTATAGGGGATGGGGGCAAAAGACCAAAGATCGTACTCACCTGGGCGCCGCATATCAAACCTTTGCCGCAATGCGTACCCAATTCGATTGCACAGTGGGTGAATGCGTGGGGGGAAGCAGATTTTGTAATTACACACCCGGAGGACTACGAACTGGATGAACAATTTACAAAAGGGGCTTTCATTACTCAAAACCAGGATGAAGCGCTGAAAGATGCAGATTTTGTGTATGTAAAAAACTGGAGCACCGTAAAAGATTACGGAAGGATCTATACCAACGCCCCTTCCTGGATGCTGACGATGAATAAATTGAAATTGACCAACAATGCCAAGGTGATGCACTGTTTGCCGGTAAGAAGAAATGTGGAATTGAGTGATGAAGTACTTGACAGCAGCAACAGCATTTTAACACAACAGGCAAGCAACAGGGTGTGGGCGGCACAGGCAGTTCTCGCCACCCTCCTGGAAAACAGATAAACGCTTACCAGCCCTAACGGCGGCTTCGGCCCCGCTGCGTTTGTGTAAAAGCCAACATTTGAAATGGAACAACTCTTCGTAATAAAAATTGGGGGAAATGTAATTGACAACGAACATTCGTTGCGTCAATTCTTATCAGCCTTCGCTTCTGCAAAAGCAAAGATGATATTGATACATGGTGGTGGAAAAATTGCCACCAGGATCGGCGACCAGTTAGGCATTGAGTCAAAATATATTGATGGCCGGAGGATAACAGATAAAGCAACGATCGATTTAGTGACAATGGTGTATGGAGGATTGGTGAATAAAAAAATGGTTGCTCAATTGCAATCGCTGCATTGTAATGCCATTGGTCTCACTGGCGCTGACGCCAATATTGTTCCTGCGATCAAACGGCCAGTAAAAGATATTGACTATGGTTTTGCCGGTGATGTTAAAACAGAAAACATACAAGCTGATCTGTTGCATATTTTACTGCAACAACATATCACACCTGTAATTGCACCGCTCACACATGATGGCAAAGGACAAATACTCAATACCAATGCTGATAGCATCGCTTCTTCTTTGGCTGTGGCCTTATCTAAGTTGTATGATGTACGGCTGATCTATTGTTTTGAAAAAAGCGGCATACTCACAGATGTGAATGACGGCAACTCTGTCATTGACCTCATAACAAAAGAGCGCTACCGGCAATTGCTGCAGGAGAAGAAACTGTTTGATGGTATCATTCCAAAAATAGACAATGCTTTTTCGGCTATTGACAATGGTGTGAAGGAGGTATTGATCGGGCATGCAGATGACCTTTTACAGAACCTTACAGCATTCACAAAAGGAACCTTAATAAAATGACATTCGATAAAAAATTATACAATGATGCGGTTGACTTGCTGAAGCAGCTGATTTCAACGCCCTCCTTTTCAAAAGAAGAAAATGATACAGCAGAAATTCTGATGAATTTTTTTGCTGCCAGGGGAGTGGAACATGCAAGGGTGGGCAATAATATTTATGCCAAGAATAAGTATTACGATCCATCAAAGCCTTCTGTGTTATTGAACTCACATCATGATACGGTAAAGCCAAACAAAGGCTATACGCTGGATCCGTTTACACCTGTTGAAAAAGAGGGGAAATTATTTGGTTTGGGAAGCAATGATGCCGGCGGTTGCCTGGTTTCATTGATAGCGGCATTCTTACATTTTTATGAAGTAAAAGCGTCAAAGCACAACGTGGTGTTTGCAGCCAGTGCAGAAGAAGAGATCAGTGGCGTGAATGGCATTGAACTGGTGCTGCCTTATCTTGGAAATATAAATTATGGTATTGTAGGCGAACCCACCAAACTGGAAATGGCAGTGGCCGAAAGAGGCCTGATGGTAATTGATTGTATTGCCCATGGACGCTCCGGACATGCAGCCAGGAACGAAGGTGAAAACGCTTTGTACAAAGCAGTGGATGATATCAACTGGATCAGGAGTAAAAAATTTGAGAAGGTAAGTGAATTGCTGGGCGAGAGCCGGCTAACCGCCACCGTTATTGAAATGGAGAACCGGCAGCACAATGTAGTGCCATCGCAATGTAAGTATGTGATAGATGTACGGGTGAATGAACTGTACACTTTTGAAGAGATACTGGCGGAATTAAGAGACAACCTGCAAAGCGACTTCAAACCAAGAACAACCAGGATGAAATCAACTTCCATACCGCTGGATCATATTTTGGTAAGAGCCGGTATCAGCCTGGGCAGGGGATACTACGGATCGCCTACTACTTCTGATAAAGCATTGATGCCTTTCCCCACACTAAAAATGGGGCCGGGTGATAGTGCCAGGAGCCATACTGCAGATGAATTTATCTATCTTTCAGAAATAGAAGAGGGGATTGGGATGTATATTAAACTGGTGGAGCAGATTCTTTAGACATTCAAGTGATATTGATAGTGGTATCTTCAATATGCCCCGTGGGGGCAACAACCTGGTAGAGAAATTGTAAAGAGCATGTTAAGTGCCGTAGGCACGGCAGGTGTCTGCAAAGATGTTTCATGGCTATCGGATTTTCTGAAACCCATTTTTAATTACCAGTGAAGCAACCTTACCCGGACCTGGAGACATTAAAACAAAGTACAAATATGAAACTCTGGCAAAAAGATACAGCCGCATTAGCAGAAGTAGAAAAATTCACCGTTGGCAACGACAGGGAACTGGATCTGCAATTGGCACCATTTGATGTACTGGGTTCTATTGCACATGTTACCATGCTGGCTTACGTTGGTTTGTTGCAAAACGGCGAAAAGGATTTACTGGTAAAAGAATTGCAAGTTATCTATAACAGCATTGATAAGGATTTTAAACTGGATGAAGGTGTGGAAGACATTCACTCACAGGTTGAATTAATGCTGACACAAAAGCTGGGTGATGTGGGCAAAAAGATTCACAGCGCCCGTAGCCGCAACGACCAGGTGCTGGTGGATATCAAATTGTTTTTAAGAAGTGAGATAGAGATGCTGGTGGGCAAATCAAAAGAATTATTTGAACTGTTAATCAACCAAAGTGAAAAACATAAAAATGATTTGTTACCCGGTTACACGCATTTGCAACTGGCCATGCCTTCCTCATTTGGCCTGTGGTTTGGCGCTTATGCAGAAAGTTTGGTAGATGATCTTATTACTTTGCAGGCTGCATTTGAAGTGGTCAATAAAAATCCGCTGGGCTCCGCTGCCGGTTATGGGTCATCATTTCCTATCAACAGGACCCTTACTACCGAATTGTTAGGTTTCCAGGATCTGAACTATAATGTGGTGTATGCACAAATGGGCAGGGGTAAAACCGAACGCATCGTAGCGTCGGCAATGGCAAATATTGCAGCCACACTTTCAAAGTTGAGCATGGATGCCTGTTTGTTTCTTAACCAGAATTTTGCCTTTATCAGTTTTCCTGATGAACTTACCACCGGCAGCAGTATCATGCCACATAAAAAAAATCCGGATGTTTTTGAACTGATCCGCTCTCACTGCAACCGCTTGCAGGCATTACCGAATGAGATCATACTGATGACGACCAACCTGCCTTCCGGCTATCACCGGGATCTGCAATTATTAAAAGAGCATCTGTTTCCTGCATTTAAAAATCTACATGATTGTATTGATATGGCCGGGCTCATGCTCTCCAATATTTCAGTGAACAAAGAACTGCTGAAAAACGAGAAATATAAATATCTATTTAGCGTGGAAGAAGTAAACAAACTCGTTGTACAAGGAACGCCATTCAGGGATGCGTATAAAAAAGTAGGGCTGGACATTGAGCAGAATAATTTTACTTACTTGGCTGAAGTTAAGCATACACATGAAGGCTCCATTGGAAACTTGTGTAACGAACAGGTTGTGGGGAATATGGATAAAGTGGTTGGGAAATTTGGATTTGAAAAAATAAATACAGCTTTGCGTAAATTGCTTGTATGAATGAGCAGGATACATCCATAATAAATGACGCAAGTCCTTTTGAACAATTAAAAAATATTTTTCAGATTTTTTTAGGACCTGCCAATAATACTCACTCGTCAAATGAATATGATCCGGCAATACCTCAACCCATGAGGGAAGTATATGCACTTTATGATAATTTACCAGCTTCTAAATACAAGGAAAAATTATTTATTCAACAGGACCGCCTAATCTTTCCTGAACACCTTGATTTGACTGCTACCCCTTTTGAATTCATAGAAGAGAATTCGGGCAACTGGTACTTGTTTGTAAACCGGGGCGATGATAACTCCCAGGTTTATATAAACAACTTTGAAGGCGAATCAACGAAAGAATTATTTCCTGTTACTGTTCCCTTAACTGAACTGCTTATTACATATACATTGCAGGAGTTGACATTTTCACTGGATGAAATTTCTTATGGTTATTGGTGGACGATCGATAAGCTGGGACAAAAGTTTTCAAGTATCAAACCGATATGGATAAACAAATCATACGAGTATAATGATTCATCTTATAGTTTTTATTTGCTTGATGATGATTTTATTTATATGGAAGCCATGGGTGACATATTCATTACAACTATTAATCCTGATAAAGCGGAACTGTTGAATTTCCTGGAGCACCCAAAATAACCCAATATTATTTACAACTCCTGAATAGAGCCCCGAACTGAATTTGGAATAAACTCTGTCACCAAGGCCTCATACTTGTGCAGTATCTCCTATAAAAATACCTCTTTTATTTTTCTCCCATTTCCATTTATCTTTACCCATCTACTAATTATGCAAAACAAAAAACGCATCGCCATATTCGGTTCCACGGGCTCCATCGGCACACAGGCGCTGGAAGTGATCCGTGCCAATCAAGACCTGTTTGAAGCCGAAATCTTAACTGCCCAAACCAATGCCGACCTGCTGATTGCCCAGGCGCTGGAATTCAAGCCCAATGCGGTGGTGATCGGTGATGAATCTTTATACAAAAAGGTGAAAGAGGCCCTGGCCGCCACCGAAACAAAAGTATTTGCCGGTGAAAAAGCACTGGAAGATGTGGCCGATTTTGATACCTACGATTTTATGCTGGCAGCCATCGTGGGCTTTGCAGGCCTTCGCCCTACATTGAAAGCGGTGGAAAAAGGAAAAGCAGTTGGACTGGCCAATAAGGAAACCCTGGTTGTAGCGGGTGATATTGTAATGCAGCGGGCTTATGAAAAGCGGGCCCCCATCATCCCGGTGGATAGTGAGCATTCGGCCATTTTTCAATGCCTGGTGGGAGAGGGGAGAAACAAGATTGAAAAGATCATTTTAACAGCAAGCGGTGGACCTTTTTTGGGTAAGAAACCCAACTTTTTGGTAAATGTAAAACGTGACCATGCCCTGCAGCATCCCAACTGGGCCATGGGTGCCAAGATCACGATAGATTCTGCCACCCTGATGAATAAGGGGCTTGAAATGATCGAAGCCAAATGGTTGTTCAACCTGGAACCGGAACAGGTGCAGGTGATCGTTCATCCGCAAAGTGTGATACACAGTATGGTGCAGTTTGAAGACGGCAGCATCAAGGCGCAGATGGGCGTGCCGGATATGAAGCTGCCCATTCAATATGCCATGGCGTTTCCGAATCGTATTAAAAACGATTTTCCCAGGTTTGATTTCCGCAAGTACCCCAACCTCGGTTTTGAAGAAGCAGATGTTAAAACATTCAGAAATCTGGCGTTGTCAACAGAGGCACTTTTTAAAGGAGGCAATATGCCCTGCATACTCAACGCTGCCAACGAAATAGCGGTGTGGGCCTTTCTCCGCAACCGTATTGGCTTTCTCGACATTACGGCTGTAGTGGAAAAAACCATGCACCACACCAGCTTTATCGAAAAACCCACCTTGGAACAATATTTTGAAACCGATGGTGAAGCCCGTAATTTTGCCGCTTCGCTGATGAAGCTGTGATTATGTGATCCGGATAAAGATGATGTGACCAGCTTCAGTGCCATTGGGAACATCGCCTGCCTGCCGGTTGGCAGGTTGTGTCACTCACTTGTACTTACTCAGCATTTGTCATCAATTAAAAATCAAAATTGGTTCATAAGTTAAAGGTCAAACTAAACCCCTCAACTTCTAAACCTACTAAACTTACCAATGGATACGCTCATAAAAGTAGCCCAGTTTTTTTTATCCCTTTCTTTATTAATCGTACTGCATGAATGGGGGCATTATTTCTTCGCCCGTTTATTCAAAACAAGGGTCAATAAATTTTATCTTTTCTTCGACTTTTTATTCCCGGTTCCAACCCTGCTGAATTTTTCATTGTGGAAAAAGAAAAAAGGGGATACTGAATTTGGTATTGGCTGGTTTCCTTTTGGTGGCTATGTTCAAATTGATGGCATGATGGATGAAACCCAGGATGCCGATAAATTAAAAGCACCACCACAACCCTGGGAATTCAGGAGCAAGCCGGCCTGGCAGCGTTTGTTTATTATGATGGGCGGCATCATCGTGAATGTGCTGACCGCATTCATTATTTATGGAATGATATTGTTTGTGTGGGGAGAAACCAAAGTGGTGAACAGCTCTGTGAAAAATGGTATTGCCGTTGGTGATACCCTGATGTACAATATTGGTTTCAGGGACGGTGATAAGATCAAATCGGTGGATGGAGAAACCATCCGGTATTTTGATGATGTACTTAAGAAAGTGATCATCAAAGGAGAAGAAGCAAAGGTAACAGTAGAAAGAAACGGGAAGGACGAACTGGTTACCGTACCCAAGGATATCCTGGGCAGTTTATCAACTAAAAAGATTGACAAAAAAGGACTGATCGGTATGCGAATGCCGAATGTAGTAGACAGTATGCCTGAAAAAGCCATGGCCCAAAGCAACGCTTTTAAAGCTGGTATTCTGCCCAATGATAAGATCATACGCCTCGACAGCACCAGCATCAATTACTGGCAGGATATTTCAACCTTTACTGAAAAGCAAAAAGATTCTGCTGAAATACTGGTTACAGTTTTACGCGGCAACCAGGAACTGCCAATAAAAGTGAAGCTTGATGCGAATAAAAAATTGGGTCTTGCTCCCATCAGTTTTCAAAAAATGGAAAGTACTGGCTGGCTCGCCACAGAAACCAGGAAGTACGGTTTCTTTGAAAGTATTCCTGCTGGTATTAAAAAAACGATTGATAAACTCGCTGACTATATTGATCAGTTTGCATTGCTCTTTAAACCATCTACCGGCGCCTATAAAGGTATGGGTGGTTTTGCCAGTATGACACAGATCTTCGGAACGCATTGGGACTTGGAATCATTCTGGAGCATTACAGCATTTTTTAGTATTGTGCTGGCATTCATGAATTTTCTGCCCATTCCAATGCTGGATGGCGGATACATCCTGTTTACTCTTTTTGAAATGATCACTGGCAAAAAAGTACCCGACAGCTTTTTAGAAAAGGCCAATATGGTAGGCTTTATCATCATTATAGGTTTAATGGTATTTACCAACGGTAATGATATTTTCCGGAAAATAATGGGCTGGTTTTAATTGAGTATTCAAAAGGCCATTTAATTGATTTGTAAAGCCAGTAACTTAACCAGGTACTGGCTTTTTTATTTTTACAGATTCAGCATATGAAGCATTTAATTGTTGTTTTTTTTGTTATCTGCACCGCTGCAAAAGCACAGGTAAAATTGCCCATTCCCAGGGATGTACAAAAATTGTATGAGTATGGCACCCGGTCGGCCGATGGCCGCCCAGGGAAAAATTACTGGCAAAACAAAGCTGACTACACTATCACCGTATCCTACGATCCCGTTACACGGTTAGTGACTGGAACAGAAGAGATCACTTACACCAACAACAGTCCGGATGCGTTGAATGAACTTGTATTCAAAATGTATCCCAACCTCTATAAAAAAGGGAGTGTAAGGGATATGCCGGTAGAGGCTGCAGATATCACAAACGGTGTCAGTATTAAAAATGTAGAAGTGAATGGCACTAAAAAATCTGACCGCAGCCTGCGTGGGGGAGGCACCACTATGTTTTTAACAGGCGTGAGTACCCCATCCAAAAAAAGCACTCGGGTAAAACTGGATTTTAGTTATACCCTAAATAAGGAGTCGCATATACGTACTGGTGAGATAGAGGAGGGCGCTGCATTCATCGCTTATTTTTTTCCCCGAGTTGCCGTGTACGACGACCTGGATGGATGGAACATGAATGAGTATATGGGGAGTAAGGAGTTTTACAATGATTTCTGCAGTTTCTCCGTCAGCATTACCGTGCCCCAAAACTACCTGGTGTGGGCAACCGGCGACCTGCAGAATTGCAGTGAAGTGCTGAATAACAAATACTGTGAACGGCTGGCTGCCGCAGAAAAAAAGGATGACATCGTTTTTATAGTGGATACGGCCGATCTTACAGCTGGCAATATCACCAAAAATAATCCATCGAATACCTGGCATTTTAAAGCTGATAACGTGGTGGATTTTGTATTTGCCCTCAGCAATCATTATGTATGGAATGCCAGCAGTATTGTAGTAGATAAAAAAACCGGCCGCAGAACCAGGACCGATGCAGTGTTTAACACCAAACACAAAGATTATTTTGAAGTGATCGATTTTAGCAGGCACACGGTAGACCTGATGAGCCATTGGTTTCCGAAATGGCCTTTTCCGTACAGCCATATCAGCGTTTTTGACGGGCTCGACCAGATGGAATACCCGATGATGGTAAATGACAATCCTGTAGACTCGAGGGAAGATGCCATCACACTTACCGTACATGAGATATTCCATACCCTGTTTCCCTTTTATATGGGTACCAATGAAACCAAGTACGCCTGGATGGATGAAGGCTGGGCCACCATGGGAGAATGGCTGCTGTCAAAAGCCATTGACAGTACTATCAATGACAACTATGGTGTTGCAAGAACAGAGTTCAATGCCGGCAATGAAGTGGATATGCCCATCACCACATTGAGTACACATACAACCGGCACTGCTTTTTTCCTGAATGCTTATCCCAAACCCGCCTACGGTTATTTGTTTGTAAAAGACGCTTTGGGTGACGAACTGTTTTTAAAAGGCCTTCATTTTTATATGGAACAATGGAATGGCAGGCATCCGTTACCGTTAGATTTCTTTCATTGCATGAATACCGGTACCGGTAAAAATTTAAACTGGTTCTGGAAAAAATGGTTTTATGAAGATGGGTATGCAGACCTGTTCGTGACCAAAGTGAGCAACAACTCATCTGCCAAACAAATCGTGATCGGCAATAAAGGCAACAAACCCATACCGGTTGATGTAACGGTTACTTTTAGCGACGGCAGTAAACAAAAATTTCACCGCAGTATCCTGGTGTGGGAAAAATCAAACAGCAACAGTATCAAATTTACATCAACTAAAAAGATCAGGAGAGTTGAGCTGGGCAGTTTGTACACACCAGATTCTATAAAGGAAAATAATGTGTGGGAATACAAACCCTGATCAGCATAAAAAAGCTCCCCGGTTATTGGAGGAGCTGTTATGTTTCAGACGTAGGCCTTAGAAGGCTTTTTCGTCGCCTTTAAATACTTTGTACACCGTAAGGAACATAATGCGGATATCCAGCCAGATGGTCCAGTTTTCGAGGTACCAAAGGTCTTCATTTACCCGGTTAATGATCTGCTCATTATCAGTGATCTCACCCCGCAGGCCATTTACCTGCGCCCAGCCTGTAATACCTGGTTTTAAAAACTGGCGCACCATAAACTGGTCAACGATCTTGGAATAATCTGTTGTGTGTTTTACCATGTGCGGCCTTGGCCCCACCAGGCTCATTTCGCCTTTTAATACGTTGATGAACTGTGGAAATTCATCCAGACTTGTTTTGCGGATGAATTTACCGATCCTGGTGATGCGTTTATCATTTTTGGTAGCCTGCTTGGTATCGGAATCTTTGTTAACGGCCATACTGCGGAACTTATGGCAACGGAATGTTTTATTGTTTCTGCCCGATCGTACCTGCGAAAAAAAGATCGGTCCCCTTGACTCGATCATGATCATCAACCCCAGGATGGGCACGAGCCACGACAATACAAAGATTGTAACAAAAAGACTCACGATAACATCCAGTGTTCTTTTCTTCAGCCTGTTGCCCACATCATCCAAAGGCTCACTTCTCAACGACAAAACAGGCAGATCGCCTACGTAATTGATGATAACAGGCTTGTTGATAAAAATAGACAGGTCAGGAACAATTTTAAACCTGATACATTCAGATTCAGCCTTGTTCATCAGCGTATAGATCTCTTTGTTCTGCTCCGGGGTGATAGTAGAAAATATTTCCTGCACATCGTGGTCGATCGCAGTCTGAATGGTGTTCTTGATATCAGAAATGATAGGATGCCTGGTGAGTTCCCTCACGTTGTTTTCGTCTTCCACAAAACCCAACAGGTGGGCATTAAAGCCATCCTCTTCAAAATAATTTTCCAGCTTTTTGGCTGTTTCGTTATACCCGATGATCAGTACTTTGTTGGATAACTGGTTCCGTTTCCTGAAATAATTCTGTATGCCTAAAAACAAAAACCGGTTTACAAAAAGGCTGATACCAAACAGGATGATGGTAGTGATGGTAAAATACCTTGATACCTCGTATTGTTTGGAAAAGAAAAGAAAGAATAGAATAGCGATCAGCCATAAAAGATATACCTGTGATGTTCTTTTGATAAATCCTTCAAAACTCTGAATATTACTGGCTGCATAAGTACGGCAGGCAAAAGATATCACGATCCAGAAAATATTAATGCTGATCCAGAACTTCAGGTAAGATTGAAAAGAATCCTCTTCAATACGGCTGCTGAAAGCCACACGGGAAATCAGGAATGTAATATTGAGCACGAATAAATCCAGTGCAATGATGATCTGCTGTAAATAACTCTTTAGCTGCTTGTTCATACCAGGTGATGAAAATATCTTTTGATGCCCTTTGATCCGGCGGCGGTTTATAAAGGGGTTGTTAGGCAATAAAACGCAGTAATAACCTCTTTTATTATAAAAAAATCAGCTGCGATAAAATTTATGGTTATCAAATCTTTAGCTCTGTTTGAGTATTGTCAAATGTAGCACTTTTAAAAACAAGGCAAGGAGACAAATCATTTAGCAGAAGCAGGGTCTTTGCACCTGGATACATGGCATTAAATTTAATTTGTAAGTGCTGCATTTTGAACGATAAACTATTTTATCTTTGGATTCTAAGTAATTGGGATTAAGTGCTTTAATCGCAATTCGCCGATCCAATCCCTCAGAATTTTCATCCCCCTCCGAATGCTTCGTTTCTCAAAAGGTACTTTTTGTGAGACCAATTGATCCAGTACTATTTTAAACTGCCGTCCCCCATGTGCCTGTGTAGTTGTGTCCATTGAGATAGTGGAGCGATTTACCAATATTGAAACTTAAACCGCATACAGCATGCCTGGTATTACCAACCAGTTAAACCGGATCAAAAGCCATCTTATTATGCTTCCCCTCACAGGGCTGCTGTTATTATTGTATATACCCCTGTCCGCAAAAAACTTTTACTTCTCCAGCATTTCAGGCAATGACTCCTACACTGCTTTACAGGCACAAAACCAACTCACGCCCTGGCGAAGCATTGCAAAACTGAATGCCATTTTTAATACCCTGGTGGGAGGCGATAGTGTGCTGTTTAAAAGAGGGGAAACATTTTATGGCGCAGTGCTGGTAAATAATTCCGGGCTCATCAATAAAAATATTGTTATCAGCGCCTATGGTACAGGTGCATTGCCTGTAATCAGCGGACTTACAACAGTGAGTGCCTGGTTTGCAGATGTCATGCCCGGTGTATTCAGGGCACCGGCTACCGGAGTGCCCATTGTAAGTGGAAGAGGAGCTTTACTGAACATTGTAACCATCAACAACCAGGTGCAGCAACTGGGCCGGTATCCCAATGCCAATGACATCAATGGAGGCTATCTTAAATACGAATCATTTTCAGATACGCTGGGATTTACTTCTATCACTGATAATGAGCTGGCCGGAGCTGTCAACTGGACCGGGGCTGAAGTGGTGATCAGGAAAAAGCTGTGGGTGCTCGACAGGTGCCGTGTCAACAGGCAGGATGGTAATATGATATATTATACCAATCCTGCAGGCTCACAGTACGAATGCACCAGCAACTATGGCTACTTTATGCAGGATGATGTGCGAACGCTTGACCAGTTTGGCGAATGGTATTTTGATGCCGCCTCAAGAGAACTGAAGATATATTTTGGCGATGATGTGCCATCGGCCTATAGTGTTAAGGCCGCAACCGTTGAAACACTGGTATCCATCAATGCAAAGCAGTATATCACCATCAGCGATCTGGCATTTGAAGGAGCCAATGTGTACGGCATTTATGCAGCAGCCGCTGATTATATCAGTGTAAAAAACTGTACGTTCAACAATATTGGCAACACGGCTGTATTCATGGAAAGCAGTTCTCACCTGCTGGTTGAAAATACCAATACCAGCAATATGCTGAATAATGCCATTCAATTTGTTTGCTCCGGCGATTCCAATATCACGATCCGCAATTGTTCCATAAAAAAAACCGGTGCCATCAGGGGAATGGGGGCCAGCAATGGTAACTCTTACAAAGGCATTTCTGTTGACCTGGCTAAAAATCTGCTCATAGAAAATAACCGGGTGGATACTACCGGCTACGTGGCCATTGAATTTGACGGCAGCAATGTGCTGGTAAAAAATAATGTGGTGAATTATTTTTGTTTTAATAAGGATGATGCAGGCGGTATTTACTCCTGGATCCCGTCATCAGAAGAAATGGACCTGACCTATGTGAACAGGGTGATCAAAAGCAATATCGTAATGAATGGTGTTGGTGCCCCCGATGGACGGGCTTCTTCAAGCCCCTTCGTGTCTGGTATCTACCTCGATGGCACTATCATGAATGTGGAAGTACTGGATAATACCGTTTTTAATATGGGTAAAAATGGTATTCATTGCAATAATCCTGATCACATAACTATTTCGGGCAATACTTCTTTCAACAACCTGAATGCAGTAAGTTTTATGCGCTGGCCCTGGGCAACCATTACAGGTCTCACTATTAAGAAAAATATTTTTTATCCAAAAGCCGGCACACAACGAAACCTGTACTATACCAATGCAGCCCTTAATGAACCAGACTCCACCACGCTGCAGGCGGTGTTGCATTCGCTGGGTAATATCGACAGTAATATTCATGCCGGTACCAACCCCACAGGTTTTGCATTTGAAGTGTACTCAACTGAAAATGGCCCCCTGGTTCCTTTTGCGCCCCAGTCAATGGAAGGGTGGAGGTCTTATTCAGGAATGGATCTGCATTCAACAAAACCGTTCAGGGAACCGCCCACCTATTACCTAAGGGGCACAACCGGTGGCAATACCGTTACAAACGGATCCTTCAATCAAAATATGATCGGCGTTACAGTGGTGGGTAATGCCGTGAGTGCTGCATGGGATAATACAGGAATCATCAACGGAGGTGCTTTAAAGGTGATGATGAATAACCCTGTACCCAACCGTTATGCACTGGTGTACAGCCCTGTGGGTGCTGTAACTGCCACCAAAAAATATGTACTGCGTTTTAAAACTGCGGGCAGCAGTCCGTTTGGTTTACTGAGAACATATCTCCGGAAAACTGCAGCGCCTTATACTGCCCTCACTTTACAGCAGGTAAAAGTGTTTGATACCGCTGTTAAAAGTCATGAATTTTTATTTGCTGCACCTGCCGGTGATGCCAATGCCAGTTTTGTGATTGAATTGGAACAAAGTTCGGGTCTTACCTATATCGATGACATTGAGTTTTATGAAGCCGATGCAGACGTATATGACGTAAACGACTACCTGCGTTTTGAATACAATACCGGCAATGCACCCGTTACAATCAATCTCGGGGCTAATTATACAGGGGTAGACAGCAGTTACTATGCAGGCACCATTACCCTGCAGCCTTTTACTTCCAAAATCCTGGTAAAGGATACATCTGTGTTGCGCCAGCCCCTGGCCATGCAGGTAAATGCCCCCAACGTAGCCTGTTATGGAACTGCTACCGATATTACAGTTAGCGCCAGCGGTGGGATTCCACCCTACAGGGGCACAGGCATTTTTAGTGTACCGGCCGGCACATATACTTTTACAGTAAGAGATCTCCGGGGTGTGGCAGTAAGCAGGACTGTATCCGTAAACCAGCCTTCAGCGCCATTGCGTTTAACCGCCACCGCAGGTACCATCACTATCTATGGCGGAACCACTTCAGTTTATTTGTCTGCTGCCGGGGGCACAGCACCTTATACAGGAGTTGTAACGTATAACAATGTTCCAGCCGGTACGCATACCTATTTTATCAAAGATGCACGGGGTTGTACGGATTCTGTGTTGGTTACCATTAACCAGCCATTACCTTTAAGGGCTTTTGCCAATGCAGTAAATGTAAAGTGTTTTGGGGCAACAGGTACGATAACGGTAACGGCTACCGGTGGATTGCCGCCTTATCATGGCACAGGGATTTTTACTATGGTTGCTGGCACGTACAGGTACAAGGTGAGGGATGCTGCAGGTGCTGTAGCCTATGCACCGGTTGATTTGCTGCAGCCTGCGCCCTTGATCGTTACCGCCACTGCCGGCACCATTGCGGTTAATGGCGGAAGAACATCCGTAGCAGTCACAGTAAGAGGCGGCACCGCACCTTATACCGGCGCAGGCATGGTAAGCGATGTGGCAGCAGGCACTTACGCTTACACTGTAGCAGATGCCAATGGTTGTGTTGCCACTGCAGCAGTCACCATCACACAACCATCCGCATCACTAACGGTGGCAGCTACTCCAGCAATCATAAACTGTTTTGATGGCAATACCAATGTCAGCGTGTTGGCTGCCGGTGGAACAGCCCCCTATTCCGGCACAGGAAGTTTTAACCTGAGTGCAGGGAAGGGTGCAGTAAAACTGTCTTTTCCTCAGGCGGTGACTGATGTATACACCCTGTTGTACTATACCATTTGTGCCGTAAGTCCTGCAAAAAAATATGTATTGCGTTTTAGTACATTGGGTACTTCAACGGGCGGAACCTTAAGGGCAACTTTACGGCAAACCTTTTCGCCCTGGGCTTCTTTTGTGCCCAGGCAAACAGCCAGCTTTGGCATTGCTAGGGTTGATCATGAGTTTATATTTGCAGCACCGCCTGCTGAAGCAGCAGCAAGCTTTTGTATAGAGATCAATCAAAATGCCGGTATTACCTATGTAGACAATATCGCTTTCTTTGAAGTGAATGCCGATAATCAGCCCACGGGTAATAATCTGTTTGCTTTTGGCGATTTTGAGAACAGTATCAATAATATTTACACCTATAGTTCAAATAACAACCAGGTGCTGTCATGGGATACCACCAGGAAAATTTCCCGCATGTATTATTTTAATGTGAGGGATGCTGCAGGCGCATCCCTGAATGCCATGGTTAAAACGAGCCAGCCTGCAGCACCGTTAACATTTAATGCCACTGCAGGGGCTCTCACAGGTGGTACAGCTGTTGTAACGGTGACGGCTACCGGCGGTACGCCGCCCTACACCGGCACAGGTACATTTGCCAATGTAACTGCCGGCACCCATACTTTCACAGTTACCGATGCCAATGGCTGTTCCGGTGCAACAACTATAACCCTCAACGCTGCAAAGCCATTTGTATCCAACAAGTACAGGCAGGCTTTCCAGGCAATCGTTTTTCCCAATCCTTCTTCATCTTCTTTTGATTTGTGGATACAACAGGGAACTACTGCATCCACCGCTGTATCTGTGACAACCGCTGATGGAAAATTGTTGTACCAGGCAACAGGTAACCAGGCACATTTCTCCTTTGGTGAAAACTTTGCAACAGGCCTGTTTATTGTGACTGTGACACAGGGTACGGCAACTAAAACAATTAAGGTGGTAAAGACGCGGTAACCTAACTTTACTTAAACTTTGCCTGATGAAAAGATGCTGTCTCTGTCTTTATTTCCTGCTTATTCAAATAGTGGTTGTTGCACAATTCACCTCCTCTGATCTTCCCATCGTAATTATAAATACCAACGCACAGGAAATACCGGATGACCCCAAAATAATGGCTAACATGGGTATTGTGTGGAATGACAACAATGCCAGGAACAGTATAACGGATATACCCAATCATTATAACGGAGCTATCGGCATAGAAGTAAGAGGACAGAGTTCCCAGATGTTCCCCATGAAATCCTATGGCCTGGAACTTTGGAATAGCAGTGGAAATTCCATCAACCGTTCTTTATTTGGCCTGCCTGCAGAAAGCGACTGGATATTATATGCTCCTTATAACGACAAAACGCTGATGCATAATTTCCTGGCTTACGGGCTCAGCAATCAAATGGGCCATTGGGCTGCCCATTGCCGTTATGTAGAGCTGGTGCTGAATGGTGCATATAAAGGCATCTATGTGTTTATGGAAAGGATCAAGCGAAAGAACGGCAGGGTCAATATTCCCTCGATGGGCAGCAACGATAATACAGGCGACGCTGTTACCGGCGGTTATATCTGTAGTATTGACAAGGAAGCCAACGGATGGTTCTCCAAATATCCGGCAGGGCAGGGGAGTATACAATACAGTTATATATACCCTAAAGCGGATAATATTTCGGACGCTCAAAAAGCCTACATCAACAATTATACAGACAGTTTTGAAAACAGCCTGGCATCACCGGCTTTCAGGGATAAAACATCGGGCTGGCGGAAATTTGCAGATGAAAATTCCTTTATTGATTATTTTATTGTGAATGAACTTAGCCGTAACGTTGACGGCTACCGTATCAGCAGTTATTTTCATAAAGACAGGTACAGCAATGGAGGTAAAATAAAAGCCGGACCCGTATGGGATTATGATATTGCCTTTCGCAATGCAGATTATTGCAATGGCGCCAATGTGGAGGGCTGGAGTTTTCAATTTAATACAGTTTGTCCCGGTGATTTTTGGCAGGTGCCTTTTTGGTGGAACCGGCTGATGTCGGATACAGGTTTTACGGCCGCACTCCGCTGCCGGTGGACAGCATTACGCAACAACACACTCAGCAAGAACAACCTTTTTCACCTCATTGATTCTGTAGTGTCACTTACTTCAGAAGCCAGGCAACGGCATTTTATACAATGGCCGGTATTAGGGCAGTATGTATGGCCCAATCCACAGCCAATACCGGCAACGTATGAAGAGGAAGTGACTGTTTTAAAGCAATGGCTGTCATCAAGACTTGACTGGATGGATAATAACATTCCGAATAACGGGGCCTGTGCCCAATACCCGGCGAACGCAGGCAGCAGCTTTATCATTGCTAACATGCCCAATCCTTTTAGAGCGGGAGACCAGGTGCTGTTGCAATCAAAAGACAACCAGCTGTTGCGGATAAGAGCCATGGATGCAGCCGGAAAATTAACCTGGTACAGCTCTTACAATCTCATAGCAGGCAATAATTATATTGCTATTCCTGCAGCGGCCTGGGCAGGTGGTATTTACTTTTTTGAGTTTAAAAACGAAAGAGGCGAGCGGGTAACAAAACGCATAGTAAGGTCAAACTAATGCACGTCTTTTTTAATAACGAATTTCGATTTGCCAATACTGAATAACGAATTTCAAATGACGAATTACAAATGAAGGAGACCCTATCCTTCCACCACTTCCCCTTCAATATCATAATCATACGCCTTGTTGATCTTTACCTGTACAAAATCACCGGCGGTTAGTTTTTTCTTTGAATGAATGATCACTTCATTGTCTACTTCCACGCTGTCAAATTCTGTACGGCCAAGGTATCTGCCAGCTTCTTTTTTATCAATGATCACTTTAAAGGTTTTGCCCACTTTGGCCTGGTTCTTTTCAAGGCTGATCTCCTGCTGCGTTTCCATTATTTCCTGGGCCCTTTCTTCTTTTTCCTCTGCAGAAATGATGTCCGGCATATCATAAGCGCTGGTGCCTTCTTCATGGCTGTAGGTAAAAGTGCCTACCCGGTCGAAACGCATTTTTTGTAAAAAGGTTTTTAGTTCTTCCACATCCTCCCTTGTTTCGCCGGGAAAACCAGCGATCAAGGTGGTGCGTATACAGATGTCCGGTATCTTGTTTCTTATATTACCCACCAGGTCTTCCATCTCTTCCCTGGTGATCTGCCGCTTCATCAGTTGCAATACATTGTTAGCTGCATGCTGCAAAGGCATATCAAGATAGTTGCAGATATTATCCCTTTCCTTAATGGCATCAATGATCTCCATTGGAAATTTGGAAGGGTAGGCATAATGCAGCCTGATCCATTCAAGGCCTTGTACATCTGCCAACGCATGCAATAGTTTGGGTAGTTCCCGTTTTTTATAAATATCCAAACCATAATACGTGAGCTCCTGGGCAATCAGCATCACTTCTTTTACTCCACGGTCTACCAGCCTTTTGGCCTCATCCACCAGCGATTCAATGGTGCGGCTTACATGCTGGCCCCTCATTAACGGAATGGCGCAAAAAGCACAGGTGCGGTTACAGCCTTCACTAATTTTCATGTAGGCATAATGTTGTGGTGTGCTTAACAACCGCTCTCCAATTAATTCTGCTTTGTAATCCGCATCAAATTGTTTTAAGATCATCGGCAGTTCCATCGTGCCAAAAAACGCATCCACTTCAGGTATCTCTTCCTCTAAATTATTTTTGTACCGTTCGCTCAGGCAGCCCGTCACATATACTTTATCTAAATTGCCCCTGCGCTTTAGTTCCACCTGCTGCAGAATGGTATTGATGCTTTCCTCTTTGGCCTTTTCTATAAAACCGCAGGTGTTGATAATTACAATATTGTGGTCTTTTTTACGGCTTTCATGCACGGTGTCAACTTCATTGGCCAGCAACTGACCGCTCAGTACTTCACTGTCCACCATATTCTTACTGCACCCCAGGGTAATAATATTTACTTTGTCTTTGTGTAATTTTTTTGTACGCATGTGGCCGCAAAGGTAATGAGTTTGAAGGAGAGGAAAACCCAGTCAACACCTTTCATATGGTATCAGTTGGGAACTGCGGGCCACCGGCTGCACAGCTATACCGCGAAGGCTCTGTCTCAACCCGTCATTCATTCCTTGCAGGGATGCAGAGAACGAAGGGGGTAAGACCACTTCAATTCCAGTTGTTCAAAATGATCGATTACCCAAATTTGTATCAGCAACCTGCCTTCGTGAGTAAAGTGTAAACGATCTCTCATTTACATGAAAGGTTGCAATTTGTATCACAACTTAAGTAAGCCGCGGAAACCCCTGGCCGCATAGTAAGATTCAGCGCCATTATGGTAGGTAAACACCGTGTTATATCTCCTGTCGCAAAAGAGGGCACCACCGAGTTGTCGTATATCAGCAGGTGTTGCTATCCAGCTCGAGGTTTTTAGATCAAATGTTCCCTGTTGTTGAAGCGCTTTGTATTGTTCTTCTGTCAGCAGCTCTATACCCATCGATGTGGCCATTTCAACGGCACTGTTCCTGGGTTTGTTTTCTTTCCTGGCAGCCAGCGCAGCGCCATCATAGCAAACGCTTCTTCGGCCTGCCGGACTTTCTGCGGCGCAATCACAAAAAATATACTCACCTGTTTTTTTATCATAGTCAGTTATATCCGGTTCTCCTCCCGCTGTTTCCATTTGATTCAGCGACCATAGTTTGTCCCTGTGGGCAAGCAGCTTTGCAGCAACCTTTTGCCACAGGAGATCTTTGTGCCGGTGCATGTTTTTTTCAAAGCGGGTTTTAAGGATCGACAACAATTCTTCCCGTTGTGTAGCTGAAAGTGTCTTTGTAGCAGTTTTACTGGTGCCCATAGTTACATGTTAACCTGATAAAAATACGATAAACCTGCCCGTTTTTTCAAATGAACCGCTCCCTGCAATTCAATCAACTAAAATCAGTTATGTTAACCTTTGCAACATAGCAGGCAGGATATATAGATTATTTTCTTATCAGTATCAACCTGTCACCGCCAGCTGTGCTTACCTGGTGATACCTCTCAAAAATCCTTTCCTAAAATTTGACTTCCAGGCCGTATCTTTGCGCCCGTTTAAAAATTATGATAAGTGTAAACAACGTCACCCTGGCCTATGGCAAAAGGGTGCTCTTCGACGAAGTAAATATCAATTTCATTAAAGGAAATTGTTACGGTATCATCGGTGCCAATGGCGCAGGCAAATCCACTTTTTTAAAGATCCTCAGTGGAGAGATCGAACCCAATAAAGGTACCGTGTCCATTACCCCCGGCGAACGCCTGGCTGTACTTAAACAAAACCACTTTGAGTTCGACGAAGTGAGCGTATTGCACACTGTAATGATGGGGCACAAAAAAATGTGGGACCTGATGAGTGAAAAGGATGCCATCTATATGAAGGAGGATTTCACGGAAGCCGACGGAATAAAAGCGGGTGAGCTGGAACATGAGTTTGGTGAAATGGGTGGCTACACGGCAGAAAGCGATGCAGCACAAATGCTGAGCGAACTGGGCGTGAAAGATGATATGCACCAGCAGTTGATGAAGGATATCCCGGCAAATATCAAGGTACGGGTATTGCTGGCCCAGGCTATTTTTGGCAACCCGGATATTTTGTTGCTGGATGAACCTACCAATAACCTCGACGTGGAAACGATTGGCTGGCTGGAGAATTTTTTGGCCGACTACGAAAATATTGTGTTGGTGGTGAGCCACGACCGTCACTTTCTGGATGCAGTGTGTACGCATGTGGCTGATGTGGATAAACAGAAAATAAAAGTATATACCGGTAATTATACATTCTGGTATGAAAGTTCTCAGTTAGCAGCCAGGCAGGCAACGGACAAGAATAAAAAGATGGAGGAAAAGAAAAAGGACCTGCTTGAATTTATTGCCCGCTTTAGTGCCAATGCTTCTAAAAGCAAACAGGCCACCTCCCGTAAAAAAGCTTTGGATAAACTGGTGTTTGAAGATATCCTGCCCAGCAACAGAAAGTATCCTGGCATTATTTTTAAACCAGAAAGGGAGCCCGGCAACCAGGTTTTAAATGTAGAGAAGCTCACTAAGACAGTAGACGGCAGTGCCTTGTTCAGTAATGTAACCTTTGATATTGTGAAAGGGCAGAAGATCGGCCTGATCAGCCGCAACCCACTTGCGATTACTTTATTCTTTGAGATCATCAATGGCAGGCAAAAAGCTGACAGCGGCAAATTTGAATGGGGTACTACTATCACCAGCGCCTACCTGCCAAATGATAACACGGAGTATTTTGAAAAAAGCGACAACCTGATGGACTGGTTGCGCCAGTTTGTTCCACCTAATACAAAAGAAACGGTGGATGAGGATTTTCTTCGCGGCTTTCTTGGTAAAATGCTTTTTAGTGGTGATGAAATAAGAAAGCAAACCAATGTGCTGAGTGGTGGGGAAAAAGTGCGTTGCATGGTGAGCAGGATGATGCTGCAGAACCCCAACCTGATCATGCTGGATGAACCAACCAATCACCTCGACCTTGAAAGTATCACCGCATTCAACGATGGCTGTATTTCTTTCCCCGGGATAGTAATGATTGCAACGCATGACCACCAGTTTATGCAAACAACCGTTGACCGGATCATTGAATTAACACCCAAAGGCATTATCGACCGGCTGATGACCTATGATGAATACATTCAGGATGAAAGAGTAAAAGAATTGAAGGCCGAAATGTATGGTGAAGCACTTGTACAGGCATAACTATGAAGCATAAATTTCTGCTGCTGATTATCCCGTTATTTTTTTACACAGCTGCTGCGCTGTCGCAACCTTACCGTTCGGCATTGGGAGCAGCAGCCGAATTTTCAGTTAAAAATTATTACGCTACCGGGGCCTCCTTCAAATTTTTTATGAGTAAAAAAAGTGCTGGTGAAATTACCGCACTTGCCAGCAGGGGCGGCTACTATATCAGTTTGTTGTACCAGTTTCATTTTCCGTTATATCATAAAAAGCAATGGTACGGCTATCTTGGTGCAGGGGCTTTCAATGTGATATATCCCCGTGCTAATCTTGGCCTCGAATTCCGACCCTCCACTTTCCCTATAAGTTTTGCTGCAGACTGGAGGCCTTTTTACGAATGGCGGGTAGATGATGATATTGATAACAGTGGTATGAAACATTTTGGGATCAGCATCCGGTATATTTTGAAAAACTGATTTACGGCAGCAACCTTCGGGCATTTGAAACCGTCTTGACTCAAACTTTTTGGCACGATATTTTTAAAAGGACTCAAAAAATAAAAGAATGAGAAAGACAATTTACCTCGCTGTAGTTGCAACTGTTTTTATGGCTACTACAGTTACCGCACAGAAAAGCCGCAGCTATTCTTCTACCAGCTACAAAACCGCATTGGGCGTTAAATTTTACCCCGGTGCAATTTCACTCAAACATTTTGTAAATGACCAGGCAGCTTTAGAAGGACTGGGCTATTTTTGGGACAGGGGCTTCCGTATTACCGGGTTGTATGAAATTCATGGTGATATCAATGGCGCACCTGGTTTAAAATGGTATGTAGGTCCTGGTGCACACGTTGGATTTTACAATACCAAATGGGGAGGAGGCAGTTCATTTGGTGTTGATGGTGTATTAGGTCTTGATTACAAGATCAATGTAGCACCGATCAATCTTTCCTTAGACTGGCAGCCTTCTTTTGAATTTGGCGATGGCCGTGGTTTCACAGGAAACTGGGGTGGCTTTGCGATCCGTTATACTTTTTAATATCACTAAGTTTTATACAGATCCCCGGCCCAGGCCGGGGATTTTGTGCTTTTAGTATAGCAATGCCTTATGTTGTTCGATTAAGCCATCTATATTTATCCTGATCAAAACTGGTTCTATTCGCATATTACACCTCAACTTGAGATCAATATGCCATGGGTAGATTTTTCCACAGTAAAATGAGATTATATTTGCACACTTTGCTTTAATGAAAAATAATATCACTTCAATTATTGATTTCTTTTACCCGCCTTTTAAAAGGGTGATGCCATTGCAGACTTTTCGTTACGCAGCCTGTGGTGGTGGCAACATGCTGCTGGGCTTTTTAGTATTTACGGGCGTGTTTCATTTACTTTCCAGCCTGAATCATATCCATCTTGGATTTACTGACCTGGCTATTTCAAATGTACTTATTGGCGATGCAAAAGTACTGATGCTGCAAACAGATGGTTTTGCTTTTAAGGCCCACAGTTTTGCGCTCACCTGTTCTTCTACGGTGGTATTTATTGTGGGCTTTTTGCTTAATAAGTTTGTAGTGTTCACCAGCTCCAATCTCAGGGGCAGGATACAATTGTTCCGTTACTTTTTAGCAACTGTTTCCAGTTTTTGCATCAACTATTTTTTATTAAATGCGATGGTGATCTACCTGCATGTATACCCGGTACTGGCGCAGGTGATCGTAACAGCGATTGTTGTGACCATCAGTTTTTTTATGCAGCAGTACTTTACTTTCAAAGTGAAGGAAAACCAGCCAGGTATAAAATAAAAATCCTGCCGGCTGAGGCAGGAAGCACAGGATCAGGTACTATTCTTCAGGCCATTGAGCCATTGTTACGGAGATAATTTTCCACCTCACGCACGTTTAAGCCTGCTTTTGCAATGGCCTGTTTAAGTTTTTCTTTTGTAACCCCAAACTTATTACACCAATACTCTATTTCATAATTTTCGTACGCCTGCTGGTAATCTTCCCTTGTTTTAGGTGGTGTGTGAAGGTATTTTTTGATATCAAAATGGTTCATACAAAGCAGTTGAGCTGATAAAAGTAATAAAAATTATCAAATAAAGAAGCCCGTTTAATAACTTAATGTTTTAGTAACGGTTATCAATAAATGATTTTACTGAATGGTATCCCCATATGTACGCTAACATACAGGTTATCAGCAAATTTCCTGCGGGGAAAAGCTGTGTGCGCCAGGTCACGATAGTGTACATTGAATTCAAAATTGATAGCCGGTGCTGTTGTTTTATCAATCAGAACCACCGGTATCCCCAGCTTTGCATCCGTGGATCTGAAAGTGCCAAAGCTCTGGCAAAGGCTGCCACTGATGCCAATGTGCGATTGGGGAGGAAAATATACTACGCGGCAGCTTAGTGAAGGCGAAAGGCGGTTTTTAAAATCGCCGATATAAATACTATTGATCTTTCTGTCTTCTAGCCGCAACGAGTCGGTACCGCCGGCATTTTTGTATTCCTGGTAACTGAGCGCCGCAGTGCTGCGGCTTTGAACATCATTATTTAAAAAAGCAGCTGCTTCCAATGTTAAAAATAACCTGCCATACCTTTTTGATTCCGCAAAGCGGGTATGGGCCAGTGATAGTTCAAATGGGTATCCTTTTTTATCAGCCACTGGTGCTGTTAATGAAGGTGCAACCATATAACGCTGCAGTATCACCGGTACATACGCAGCAAAACTGGTCCAGTGCATTTTTACCAGCCTGAATTTTTCACTGGCAGCCAGTTCCCGGTATTGCTGTTCTGCAAACAGGTGGAAGTATGTTTCCTGCAGGCTTTTAAAAAATGCTGCTGTCAGTTCCTGCTTTGCCTTTATAAAACTGCTGTCGTGGCTTTTACCTTTGGCAACAGCCATTAATGACTTAAGAAAGGCGGCTTCTTTTTCTTTTATCACAGCACTTATTTCCTGCAATTGCTGTTCCCGGTCCGTATCCATATATGTTTTATCAAAACAGTTATTGGTAACAGTTACCGGTTTGCTTATCCAGGTTTTCTTACTTGTGATGCCCAGTTCGTTGCTGAATGTTTTGTTTGAAAAGGCTGCAGCAAAGGCATTGGCAGCATTTGTTTTTATACCAACAGTCATAAAGCCGCTCACCGGTTCATCAAGCCCTGTTGGCTGAAAAAGGTTATGTGTAAGGGAGAATATGCCATCGGCTGCATTGAAAGTTATGTTGTTTTTATAAAAACTCATGTCCTTATAGCTGCTTAGATAATACCCCGTTCTGTCTGCTAAAAACAGGTTCATTGCCCTGTTGCTGGCTGCCTGTCCGTTGTTGCATGACTGGTGTTTAACGCTGTTGTGAATTTTCCATAAGTTGCCAATGATACTGTCTGCATGTTGGGCACACAAATTACAGGAGCAAAGGCATGCAACAGCAGTTATATAAATTGTACATCGTAGTGGCATCATCCGTTGGCTGTTACCAGTTCTCTTGCCGCCAATGCCTCTCCTGTAAGCAGTGTGCGGTAATCGGCAAGTTTTACCGTGTTTAAAAAATCGTTGCTGAACAAATCGGCCATTTGTTTAGTAAGCAAGGCACTGCGCATGTCCTTCCATTCGTCATCCTTGTTTCCAAACATGGTATCAATCAGACCCGGGAATCCCCAGGGTGCATTTTTACCCCAATGCAAGGCAAAGCCAATATGGTTGGCTGTAAAGGATTTGATCACCTCGGTTAAAAAATCGTTGAGGGAGATCATGTTTTGATTGGGTTTCCATGGTATGCCATCCACTTCCAGTACACAGGTGATGGGGAATTTTGTAAAGGCCAGCGTGGCAGCAGACTGTTTTACAAAACGCATGGAAAGTATACCTGGTATCGGTCCTTTTTCATTCATCAATTCTATAAAAAGTGTCAATGCTTTGGAAGAATCCTTATTATCAATGCCAAAAGCGCAGCCAAATGCAGCGCTGGATTGAGACGTGTCCCAAAAAATTTCGCCCAATGTGCCTTCAATTATTTCATCTACTTCAGGAAAGGCTTCACTTTTTAAGGCATCCAGTATTTTGGGTATCAGCTTTTTGTGTTTGGCAGCAAAGTTTGATACCCAGGTGGGTATATCTTTAAAGATGGCTTTTTTTACAAAGGGTACCGGGTCGGGATAATCGCTGCGGTATGGTTTTTTGTAGATGATCTCCGTTACAAAATCTTCGGAAGCTTTATAAGGATTGATATAAAGTTTGTAATGATACGGCCGGTTGATGGTGCCATCCGGGTTGATCTCTTCCTCAACGCTGAATGTGGCATTGTCAAAATCCATCGTTTCTGCTAGTTCCAATGCTTCCGACGGCTTTATTTTTTTTACATACCTTTTTAACAGGTAAAGATCTTCTGCTTCCAGCACTACGCCATGGATGATACCAAAGGAGCCCAGGCCAACCAATGCAGCATTGAACAATCCATCATGTCTTACTGGTTTTGCATTGATGCTCACCGCAAATTCATCATTCAGCGCCGGCTCAGTTTCTCTTTCCAGGTACACGATATCTCCGGTACCTGGCCCGGTAATCAGCTGCAAACCTACTACACAATCCTGTATGGAGCCCTCATCAATAGCAGCTCCATGCACACCGGTGGATATGGCACCGGCAATGGTTTGGCCGTTGCTGGCACCACAGGCTTTTAGAGATTTCCCTTTTTCAAACAAGTATTCTGTGATCTCTTTTACCGTGGTGCCGCATTGAAAGAAAAAGAGATTTTCTGATAGATGCGGTGTTAGTTCATGTAGCTGTTCATCTTTTATTTCCTGTTGTATATTAAGCCTGGCATTGAACAGCATCCTGTCATTTTGCTGCGCTATATTCGAAAGCGACCATGCACTGCCGTAAGCCCTCAGGCGTTCATTATTATCAATGCTGTCCTGTACCAGTTTCTGTATTTCGGCAGCGCTGTCGTTAAAACGGCTTAAAAGCGTACGGATGTTCCTGTTAGTATCTATGTCATAGTGTGTTTTTAACGGAAAGGGGCCGTTAAAATGAAAGTTATCCCATTGAGTTGTATGTGTGATCTTAATGTTAGCCATAACTTATTGATTTTGAGTTTTGGTGCATACATATTTTACCTTGATGGATTTTCTTTTGCCAAAAGTGAATGTATTACGGAGCATGGCGCCCAACGTAATTTTGTATTCTACTGAATGAAAACCGCAGCGTCCACAGTCAGGAATTACCATAGCGCCGTTTTGCAGGAGCGAAAGGTTGACCACTGTATCAATCACCTTTACTTCTTTGCCATTGTAAAAGCCCATTTCCCTATTCATCGGATCGGGTTGCGGGGTGCCGCCCTGGTTATCCACTTTAATGGAATAAGAGCAAGACTGTAGTGCCGCAAATGCGATGGACATCAATGCCATACTGCATGTTGTGTGGATGTTTGCCATGGTCGTTTATTTTAAGTTTTAATTTAAACACTGTGTTGCGGATATTGGAAGTTTTGATAAACTGCTCACAGTAACATTTGAAGCCGGAGGCCCCTATGTATAAAAAAAACAGGGATTTAAAAGCGGGAGAAAGTCGAATGTTGGTGTAAAATACAAATTATTGGTAAAGCATACATATTTTTTTGCTGGCTGGGGGCGAATTTGAAAATACCAGTTGCCGGCGCCATGGGCTGCTATGATAGGTTTGGGCAAACGGACACTTTGACTGAACCATATTATTTTATTACCGGATGAATGGAACAAACCGGCAGAAAAATTGTAGTAATTTGAATGCGCATTTTTAAACTACGGAATGATGAAAAAAGTAACTATGGCCATTGCATTGGCCACTTTATTTTTAGCAGTTTTTCAATCAGCCAGATTTATTGACCTGCCTCCGGAACTCACCATTGCTATGTTTCTGATGTCTCCTTTTGTGATGCTGTTGCTGGTGTTGATCGTATTGAAATACGGAACCCCCTCCGTATTTACCTTTAATGAAAGGTTTTATGATGACAACGACTACAAACGAAATGGAAATGAATAGGTGTTTTCGCTATACAGAACGCTTTTAATCTGTATGGTCCCCGATCTTTCTCTGATGCTGGTTGTTTTTAGTATTTTCTTGACAAATCACGGCAGGCATATTGCTCCTGTGCAGCTTATTATTCTATAAAAAAAAGGGAGATCTCTGAATGAAAAAATGGATGCTGTACACCGGGTTTATCTGGCCGTTTATTGGCTGTTCTGTATCTTCTTTAAACACCGTTACACTAAAGCCCGCAATTAAAAAAAATGAGGAGCTTGCCTTTCCTGTATCCGGCAATAAGTCAACCATTGGCAGTTACTGGGGTGATGGAAGAGATGCAGGCAAGCGCAAACATGAGGGTATTGATATTTTTGCAAAAAAAGGTACCCGGGTGGTGGCGGTTTGCAGCGGCACCGTGTCAACAGGTAATGGAGGAATTGGAGGAAAAACCGTTTGGCTGCAGTCGGATGACTATTCCTGGTCTGCTTATTATGCTCACCTGGACAGCCAGTATGTTTATAACGGACAGGAAGTAAAAAGGGGTGATGTGATCGGCACTGTAGGCAACACAGGCAATGCAAAATATACGCCGGCACATCTTCATTTTGGTATCTACACTTATACAGGCGCTATTGATCCCTACCCAATCGTACATGAAGCGCCGAAAATTATACTGGAAGAGGAAGTTATTGGAAAGGAAAAAATGATGAAGCCTGTTGCATCAGGTAAGGTTAAAGCAACATCAAAAACTGCGGGGTTAACTAAGAAAGTATAAAGCATTTTAAAACTACTGACAATAAAAAAACGGGCAACAACCATTGCCCGTTTTTATTAGTACTTATTTCAGTTTTTATCCCCTGTAAATAATGCGCCATATTTTTCCTTTTTGGGAATCAGCGATGTATAAGGAACCATCAGGACCTTGCGCCAGTCCCATCGGACGGTATTGAGCCTGGTCTGGTTGTGTTATTACATCCACACCTGTAAAGCCTTCTGCAAAAATTTCCCAGTTGCCGGATGGTACTCCATTTGTCATTGGTACAAAGGCAACTAGATAGCCGCCTTGTCTTAATGGAGCTCTGTTCCATGAACCATGAAAAGCTATAAAGGCACCATTTTTATACCTCGCCGGAAACTGGTTACCTGTATAAAATAATACATCATTCGGAGCCCAATGGCCGGGAAATGCCAGAATAGGTTTTTCCACTCCATCGCAACGGCCGGTTATTTGTCCATCTCCACCATACTCTGGTGACAACAGTTTCTTACTTTGCAAATGATCATAGTAACAGTATGGCCATCCAAAATCCTGGCCTTCAGCAGTTACCCGGAAAAACTCTTCCGAAGGAAGTTCTGCACTCATCGTATCAGTATATATTTCAGGAAATAAAAATGACAACTGGTCACGACCATGTTGCATCACATACAGGTTATTCACATCGCTGTTCCAGTCCATGCCTACTACATTTCTAAGTCCGGTTGCATAACGGGTGCCGCTTGCCTGCGTCTGACCAGGATTGAGCGCATTGAACTTCCAGATACCTGCCGCATTTGTCAGAATAGGACAGGGGTCCTGGCCGGGAGAGCCCGGCGTACGGTCGTCTAACTGGCAGGCATTAGAAGGTGCTCCAATATTTACATAAAGATGTTGGTTGTCGTCCAGCGCAATGGCTTTTGCACTATGCGATGCACCACTTGGTAATCCTGTAACAACACTCACTGGGGCGTTGGGGTTATCAATAACATTGCTGGAATTAAACTGGTAACGGAAAATACTTTCATCTGATGACGCATACAGGTAGCCATCCTTGATAGCGATACCGGTACCTGTAAAACCACCAAACGAGGTTTCTGCATCCGCTCTTCCATCGCTGTTACTGTCTTTTAAAACCAGGATGCCTTTCCCATCTTTCAGTTCACTTAGTTTGATATAAATATCGCCATTCGAATGAACCGCAATATGTCTTGCTTTTCCTGTTTCAGATTTTACCGTAATACCACCAAAGCCGGCAGGCAGGGTTATTCCACCATTGTCGGAATCGGGTGTGAGTGCAGAAGGATCGCCAGGGTCATTGTCTTCTTTTTTGCAAGCAGTAAAAAGAATGAGAGATGATAATATAACAATTACCAACCCACGTGGGATGTTGAATAAAGTTTTCATACTTCGGAGTTTTTATAATATAAATATTTTGATAAGCAGGTCACTAAAAACATGCCTTTTATAAATAGGCCCTTTGCTGGTATAACTAAAGTAATATTTACCCCAAACCGTGGTTGTTTGCACAAGAGTGTGACGGTATTTTCCCCTGGAAGGTGTATTCAGGAGCATGAAATAGTTACTGACAATATCATGTTTTGATTTAGGTTTAATGTGACCAGCAGACATTGGTTAGTTTAGATTCATTTTTATTGTTCAATGTGATTTTATTACCCGGTAAATTCCTAAAAGAGGTATTTCAACCTCAACTATTGAGTTTTTTCAACAGTTATTCTTTGTATTCATGTGTTGCAAGAGTAGGTACAGGAATTGTAAATCATTAGTACAAAACAAATAATAAGAACTAAATCTCTACAGTATGAAAAAGTTAATTTTATCAACGATCATTTCAGGCGGTTACTTGATGGCAACTGCTCAAGTACCTGACACAGCAAGGCAGCAACAATGGAACAATGGTTCCACCGATACCACCATGCAACAACAATGGAATAGTGGCAACAGGCCTGATTCAATAACAATCAGTACTTCCACAGCGCCAACAGAGGTTGCACCAGCCGCCACTGTATCTCCTGATACAATGAGCATCGCTCCATCACAACCGATGAATACAGATGTTAGAAATACAGACCCGATGGCAGATACAGTCAACATGAAAACCACTGCAGAACCTGCTGTAATTGAAAATAATACGGCTGTTTCACCAGCTGAAACACGCACAGCAACAGATAGTACTGCCGCAGCTAACACCACTGTACCTGTGGAAACAGCGCCAGTTGAGGCAAGCACAGTTACCGAACAATCAGGCTCTGCGGCGGTTCTGCCACGTGGCGTAAATATTCCGGAGGCCAGTACATTGACTACAGGCCTGGGTAAATGGTCGGCATTGCCTGTATTAAACACCTTTGTTCCGGAAGAGGTGGTGAATAAACTGAAGATGGAACATGGCGAAAAATTGTATGATATTACCATGCTAAAGACCGGTGAAAATCAATACGCCTATAGTGCAAGAGTGCAGGAAAATGGGGTATACAATACCGTTATATTGAAGGGTGATACAGTTGCTGTAAATCAATAAGCGCTCATATACAAAAAAGGACCGTTTTGCAATGTTGCAGAGCGGTCCTTATTTTTTACGGTAAAGAGAAGATGTTTTATTTATCAGTATCTGAATCTGCGTGTTCCCAGCACCGGTAGTGACCGGTTTGCAGCATGTGATTTTGAAAAGAAGGAACTGTAAAAGGGAGCGTTGTGTTTTTTTCCTGATCTGTTACCGTATTAGCTGCAGCGGCATTGAATAATAATTGCTCATTCGCCAAATTTGCTGAATTGCGTTGAAGCCTTTCCGCCAGGTCTGTGAAATGCATTTTTGTTTCTTCGTCTTTGCATTTTGCAATGGTTGCTGTAATTTTTTTTAAAAGCTTTAGCCGGTGTGCTTTAACCAGGCTCAATATATCCGTGAGGGCCAAATCTGAAGCAGCTCCTTTGCTATACGCATTGCTTTCCAGTGCCAGCAACTGAGCCGCATAAGCTTTTTGCAGGTTGCGGCGGTACAGGCTTACCGGCATATTGGCTGGCAGTTCACTCCAGATGCCAGTTTCAATATCTTCCAGCAGCTGAGCCGGCGTATATGCTATGGTTGGCTGCTGAGACTGGATATATAGCAGGCCTCTTAAAGCCGCAGGGTTGATCAGCTGTTGCAATACATCTTTTTGTATATCGAGAATGGTGGAATATCCGCTTCCGCCGGTAATAGCAGACAACTGTTCATTACAGAGCCATTGCGGTGTACTAAACAATTCTTTTTGTAAGAACAGGATGGCTTCTTTTTGTTTTTGCCTGTCAGCATACTGCAGTAATGTGCCCGGTTGCTCCACTGTTTTTGGTGTATAGTATACAGCTCCGATCGTTCTGCAGGCATTATTGATGTAGCGGCGGAATTGTTGCCGCAGTTGCCATTCCATTTTTACAACTGCTTCATAATTTTCGTTGGGCAGTTTTGTCCATTGTAACAAATTGGGCATTATCCTTTGCAGGTTGCGAATACCATAGGTTCCCGCCTTTACCGGGTCATCTCCCAGGTCTTCCGTTTGACATTGTGCGCCACCATAGCTGAATTGTAACCTTGGATCCTGCAGTTTTTTTGATACCCAGCTGTTCAGGTATGCTTTTTCCAATTCAGCTGTTGCAAAAGGCGGCAGCCAGCGGTAACCCCATTCAATAGCCCATTCATCGTATGCACCAATAGCCGGTATCATTTCAGCCCGTGATAAACTGTCTTCGGGTTGGGCCACATAATTAAAACGGGCATAATCCATCACTGAGGGGCAGATACCATTTTCAGCAATATAATTTTTACTACGCAGGCTGTCAACCGGAACGGTGGAGGAGGCGCCAAAATTATGCGCTAATCCAAGCGTGTGTCCTACCTCGTGAGTACATACATAGGTGATCAGTTTTCCCATCAGGCTGTCATCAAAAACCATGTTGCGGCCACCGGCATCGGTGGGAGAGGCCTGTGTAAAATACCAGTCGCGGAGTATTTCTGTTACATTGTGATACCAGTTGATATGTGCTTCCAGTATTTCTCCCGTCCGTGGATCATTTACATTGGGTCCGCTGGCATTCTGCACGGTGGAAGCTTTGTATACAATGGCACTGTGCCTGGCATCTTCCAAACTCCATCCGGGATCATTTACTGGTGCTTCCAGTGCATAAATAGCATTCTTAAAACCTGCTTTTTCAAAAGCCTGCTGCCATTGGTTCACTCCTTTTATCAGGTAAGGCACCCATTTTTTTGGTGTAGCAGGATCAACATAAAACACGATTGGTTTTTCCGGTTCCACCAATACGCCCTCCAGGTACTTTTTTATATCCTCTTTTTTTGGTTGCAGCCTCCAACGTGTAGCAAGCCAGGTACCTGTAAACCCTTGTGGCTTCGGAATATCAAAATCAACATAGCCGCGGCCAAAGTATCCTACCCGCTGGTCTACCAGTCTTGGTTTCATGGGAGAGGCAGGCAACAATACCATCGAAGTGTTCAATTCATAGGTGAGATAAGGCATATACAGGTTACTGTTGCTGTTGGTATTGGCAAAGGTCTTCACCGTTTTCAATTCTATATTTACCGGAAATGTTGACGCCTTTTGTACATAACTCCTGTCTTTCTGCAATGCGCCGATTCCATATAATTTTTTTTGTTGTCCACCGAAAAAGAACAGGTCATTATCAGCGCTGATATACTCTGTCATATCTATGAGCACACTGCTGCTGTCTGGTGCCCAGGCCTGGATGTCGAAAGCTGCCATGATGGGATTGCTGTTGCTGTTATTTACTGCTTTGTACAGCCCGTTTTCACTCGAATCGGCAGATCGAATACCGGAGTATTCAATTTTTTTAATGAATATTTTGTTGTTGGCTCCTTTTACAAACTGGATGATGTTCTCACCTATCTGGTCAGCACCATAACCAGCGTAGTTATTATCCGGCCGCACCTGCGCTGCAGCCTTGGCGATACGGTTTACCACCAATATGTCTTTTCCTAAAACAGAATCGGGTACTTCAAAATAATACTTGTTGTCAACAAAATGATACAGACAAAATCCTTTGCTCTCACCGGGCCCCTTTTTTATAATGTTCTCATAAAATGATTTGGGTTTCAGCAAATAAGCAGAATCAGTTTTAATTCCTACCGAGCTGATAACTGTGGTAGCTTTATTTTTTTGTGTGGTGGAACAGGATACAAGCCAAGCGCATAGGAACATTGGCATACTTGTTTTGAGCAGCAGGTGTTTCATAAGTATATTGGTTATGCTGCAGTGGTGCAGACATATGTTTTTACAATAATTGAATATATCAGTTATTACTGAACGTCTTTTGCAGCTAAGGACCGGTAATAGCACGAACGGTTGTACCGGTTATCAGGATACTACAAACCAAATGTAGTCAGCCGTTTTCGAAAACAATGGAGTTTAGGATGTTTTAACAAGTAATTTTTTAGCACATATCGAATGTACATATTGATGTAAAGGGGATCAGTTTCTAATAAATCTTATAACTGCACTGCTCTGTTCTGTGCTTTCCAGCCTTGCTTCATATCTTTTGCCAGCTATTTCTGTTACCATGAGCGATGTATTGGGTGGTATGGAGCCGAGGTTTTCGGCTACCATTACCAGTTCGTTTGACTGTTGCAGTGCTGTTACAGCCAGTTTGATGGTATAAGGTTTATCTGTAAGGCGTATATGTTCGAATAGCAATTTGTTATTAAAAAAAATGGCTATAGAATCTCCGTCAACTTCTGCATTGTCATAAAAATGGAGTTCAACAGAATCTCCGCTTACAGTTATTTCCTCCATCAAACGCCTGCTCCTGGTATTGAATTTTTCTTCGTTGGTCAATGGCGGTTTTGTCACTGCTTCTTTTGCAGGAGGCTGTATAGTAGTTTCTTTTTTAATAACAGGAGGGGGTAATGTTTTTTTTCTTACCGGAGCCTGCGTTTCCGTTTTAGTTATGGGTGCTGTTGCTGCTGCAACAATTGTAACAGGTGTTGAGGGCAATGGTTTGATATAAGCCAGTTTGCTGATACTGTCGATCAACGCCGGGTCATTGGCACCTACGGTATAATTATCTATAATGTAATCCCACTCATCACTGAATAAATGGCCATCGTTTTTTTCAAGTGCTACGGAACGGTTGGGTTCCCCATCTCCTTCTTTTAAGGCTGCCTTGCCATCCAGGTACATTTTAGTACCGCCAGGACAATTAAAGTCTGTAGTAGAAAGATAAGCAGCCTGTTTTTTTGTACTGGAAAGCTTGTTGCCGCCTTTTTCGTCTATTAATACATCATCCCACCAAACTACGCTGTTATCCCGGCTGTCGAAATAGCCTTTGATAGAAAAACGCCTGTACTTATTGGCTGACTCGTAGTAATAACTGGTACCAGTAAGACTATCGCCGTTCTTTATAATTTTAACTTCCACGTTCTTCCGGTCGATCTTCCCCTTCCAGTAGCCTGTAATAAGTTGAGCCTGGACAGATCTGCCTGCAACGGTACAAAAAGAAAGCATTAAAATGAAGTTGTGAATATACAATTGGACAGGCCTGGTTTTTATGATACAGGAAATTTAAAATTAGGCATTTCAGGAGTTGAAAATGCCATGGTAAAGTTAATATTGCCAGCTGGTCTTTTTAATTCATTACATATATGCCGCTGACATTTTTATGCAGGCGGAAATTATATAAACAGTCAACCCAGTACATTTGCTTATAACCAAACAGTTTATGAAAAGAATTCTACTTTCCACCTGGGTAACAGTTGCCTTTGTTACAGCAGCGTCTGCACAGCTGAGCAGTAATGCCATCGACAGCCTCGCAGAAAAAGTCAGGGCCACTTTTGATGTGCCAGGCATTGCCGTAGCTGTAATAAAAGATGACAAGATCATTCATGCTAAAGGGTATGGCGTACGATCCCTGGCAGGTACAGATAAGGTGAATGAAAATACTTTGTTTGGGATCGCCAGCAACAGCAAGGCCTTTACAGCTGCAGCCCTGGCAATGCTGATAGATGAAGGCAAACTGCAATGGGATGATAAAGTTACTCAGTATATACCCGAATTCAAATTGTATGATCCTTATGTTACCAATGAATTTACCATCAGGGATCTGCTTACACACCGCAGTGGTATGGGACTGGGTGCCGGTGACCTGATGATGTTTCCCGATTCCAATGATTTTACCCGTAAGGATATTATTCACAACTTGCGTTATCTAAAACCAGTATCAAGCTTCCGTAGTAAATACGATTATGATAATAATCTGTATATCGTGGCAGGTGAAATTATTGGTATTGTTTCCGGCATGTCATGGGAAGCATTTATAGAGCAGCGCATCATGCAGCCGCTCCATATGACACACAGCAAAGCTTCCATCAGCAGGGTGAAAGACCGCAGCAATATCATCGTACCTCATGCGCCGGTTAATGGAAAAGTGCAGCCGATCAGTATCGACTGGAGTGAAACAGCCAATGCAGCAGGTGGCATTCAAAGTAATCTTACCGATCTTGCCAAATGGGTCATCATGCAGATGAACCAGGGCAGATATGGCGACAGCCTGCAAAACACCCTGTTCTCTAAAAAAGTACACGAAGAAATGTGGACCCCTCAAACCCTCATGCCGGTGTTTACAGCGCCGCCTTACAATACACATTTTGGCGCCTACGGCCTTGGTTGGGTGCTGAATGACGTAAAGGGCTATAAACAAGTGTCGCATACTGGTGGCCTGGCCGGCGTAGTAACACAGGTGACCTTGCTGCCAGAATTAAAACTCGGTATTATTGTACTCACCAACCAGCAATCGGGAGCAGCTTTTGTTTCCATTACCAATACTATTAAAGACAGTTACCTTGGCATAACAGGTATGGACAGGGTAAAACAAATGCATGACAGGGTATTGAAAAATGACGCAGAAGCCCGGAAGATCACAGATAGTATCTGGTCCGTTATCGCGGCACAGCAAAAAACTAACAGCTTTAAAGTGAACCTGCAGGATTTTACAGGTACTTATACCGATAAGTGGTTTGGTGATGTAGTGATTGCTGTAAAAAATGGCAAAGCCTGGTTCCATAGTAAGCGGTCTCCGAAATTATCCGGCGAATTGTTTTTTTACAACGGCAATACTTTTGTGGCAAAGTGGAACGACCGCAGTATGGATGCAGATGCTTATGTACAATTCAGCCTGGATAAAGAAGGGAAAGCTGATGGAATAAAGATGAATGCGATCAGTCCGCTTACAGATTTTAGTTTCGATTTTCAGGATTTGGAGTTTGTAAGGGTGGCAAAATAAGGTGCAGGAATTTGTTGATTGCCAGTTGGGAAGCTGAAAATGGCGGCAGTAATGCCCGTATCAATTTTAATAAAATAATAATGTGAACGGTATGTCTATTGGTGAGATGCCGGAATACAGGATATTTGCAGCCTGCAGATTTTATATGGAAAAAATTATCTTATACGCTTTGTTTTTTTTAGTGGTGTCTCCGGTTGAAGCACAGGATGCCCGGGAATTTATGCTCAACAGCATTTTCCTTAAAACCTACTCTTCGTCAACGATGAAGTATGTACGAAAAGTAAAGCCGGTGGATACGCTTTGGCAATACAATGATTATAACAAAGAGGGTAACCTGGTGCAGACCGGTTTTTATACGGATACCAATTTTACCATTGCGGCAGGCCATACAGTTTTTTATCCGTATAAAAGAAAATTGTATGAAGGCGATTACTTAAATGGAAGGCCTGCGGGGTACTGGTATTTTTTTAATACTGAGGGAACGGTCAGTGATTCCTTGTTCTATAGTTTCAAAGATCCATCCAAACAGATTAAGGATACCACTGCAACTGCAAAGGCGGTTGCGCTTAAGAATGAGCACTTTAGAAATGATACTTCAGCGCCCGCCAGACAAATGGAAAAGCCCCCTGCTTTTCCAGGTGGAATTACAGCATGGAAAAATCATTTATTAAAACACCTGCATATACCTGACCTCGTACTTGAAACGAGTCCCTACTCAAAGGGTACCATCGAAGTTCAGTTTGTAGTTTGTAATGATGGTGAAGTCTGTTCTGTACAGGCATTGAACAGTGTGCATCCATTGGTTGATCTTATAGCGGTAAAGGCTATACGAAAAGGGCCACGCTGGGAACCGGCTGTACAAAATGGCAAAAATGTTAAGGCATATCAACGGCAGCCAGTAACTTTTGTAATGGATTACTGACCGGCTTCGTTATTTTGCCGGATGGCTATTTTAGAAATATAATTGCCGGAAGCCTAATTCCCAGACCTGACATTAAGACTGACGTGCATTTTCTTTCTTTTTCTGTCTTCTTCCCCACCAAATGATAAATCCAGTAACAGGTAAACTGGCTGCAATAAGACTTGCAAAGAAAGCGGCTATCTTTCCTGGCAAACCCAGTATGGCACCTGTGTGCATATCATAGTTCATCCGGACAATCTTGTCTGCCATATTTGCCTTGTCAAATGCACCGGCCCAGGAGCCTTTGGCTTGTAATTCCTTAGCCGTATTTTGATCGTAATGATAAAAATCTGAGTCGTAATAGGTGCCGGGTTGGTGGTTTATAACGATCTCTATCGGGTCGGTATTTGAAGATGCAAAGTATACACCGATACTTTCATTGCGTTTTACAGAAAGCAAATGCTCCTGCCATAAATGATCAGCCATATTAGGGTAGGCGGCAACGGCAGTAGTATCTGACAATGGATGTTCATGTTCTTCCATTTGTTGGCCACCACTGGTGACCCAGTAAGCAGACTTTGCAAACCAGTCAAACCCCCACACCAGGCCTGTTAGAGCGATGAACAGAGCCACCCATGTGATGTAGAATCCAAGTACATTGTGCAGGTCGTAATTCTTTCTTCTCCATCTTGCAGTCCACTTTATACTAAACCGCTGTTTAGCCGCTGCTTTATTTTTGGGCCACCATAGTATGATACCGGTTATCATCATCAAAATAAAGACCAGCGTGGCCGAAGCTGCTATCAGCCGGCCTGTTTCTTCCGGCAGCCACAAATAATAATGTCCATCCAGGATGATGCGGAAAAAATCATCCTTCATATTCTTATGCTTAAGCAGTTTTCCATCGTAAGGATCAATAAAGGCAATTTCGTATTTATCCGCATCCCAATACGAAGCTACTGCTGCTTTGTTTTTGCCCGGGTATTCAATTCCTGATACTTTTTTTGAAGCCAGGTGCTGCGCTGCTTTTTCTTTAAGCACCGTTGGAGGAAGGAATGGTTTGTTTTGTGGATTCACTTTCCTGAACGGCTCTGTGAGGTTACGGATCTCCATTTCAAAAGCGAGTATACAGCCGGTAACGCCAAGCACAACAACCACCAGCCCGGCAGTTAAGCCGAGCCATAGGTGTATTTTTCCAATCAGTTTTTTAATAGCCAATGGAATTAAAATTTGTAGGTGATGCTTAGTCTTGAATTCCTGTACGCTTCTGCCTGCCAGTAATAAAAATTACTCCATGCATAATAGGCGCCGGAGATGAGGTTGGCATTGAAGAGATTGTTTACATTTAATGCCACCACAAATTTGCCAAACTGGTAAGAGGCAGCTGCATCAAAACGGGTGTAGCTGGGCATTGCAGGGTCAAGCGAACGGTCATATTCGCCATACCATGCCGTACGCCCCGCTGCATGGGAAGCTCCGAATGACAGGCCTGCGCCTTTTATTGCACCCGATTGAAAGCGGTAGCTTAACCACATATTCGCAATTTGCCTGTCGGTTCCAGGTACCTGCCTGTTTACCTGTTTGTTTTCCGTGTCCTTGGTAACTTTTGCATCTGTATAAGCATAGTTCATAGTTACATTCAGCCCAGGCAATACTTCACCACGGATATCCAGTTCCACTCCCTGCGTTTTGGTTTGACCAAGCTGCACAGAAAAAAACTGGTTGATGGGATCTGGTGCCAGCACATTGTTTTTGGTGATCTGGTAAGCTGCTACCGATGCTGTCCAGCGTCCATCCAGCCATTCTCTTTTTATCCCCACTTCTTTGTTGGTCCCGGTAATGGGGTCAAATTTTTTTCCGTCAAAACTGCTGCCTGCCTGTGGGATAAAGGATTCGTCAAACACAGCGTATACACTGGTGTTTGGATTGATTGAATAGCTTAAGCCCACTCTCGGTGTTATTTTGTTCTCCTTTATTTTCCCGGAGTAGGGGTCTTCATCTCCTGTTGTTGTAAACCTGCCGGCAAGGGTTACACGAAGTTTATCCTGTAACAGCCTCAGCTCTTCCTGCACATATACAGCTGTATATAGATTGTTATAGTGAACACCTCTTTCTTTGATGCTGAGTGTGCGGTCAAATACAGGATACATATTTGCTGGTACTGTTCCATACACTGGATTGTACACATTAAATCCCTGCGAGCCATTGATCGCACCCGCCTGGCTCCAGTCGTGGTAAAAATCTTTATCTCCCATGTCCACACCTGCCAATATCCGGTGTTTGATATGGCCGGTTTGTACATCGCCGTTTACAAAAAATTGTCCCACCCTTGTTTGTCCACTGATATCCCAGTTAGACATGGCCCTTAACAGCGTATCACCATTAAAACCGGAAGGCCAGAGACTAAAACCAACCTGGTTGAAATTCATATAGGCCATTTGCCCGGTAAATTTCCAGTTGTCATTTATGCTGTGAGATAAAATGAGGATCAGGTTATGGTCATTGATCTTTGTGGGGGCCATATTGGCTTCCAGCGTAGTAAATGTTTCAGAAATATCACCCAGTTTGTTTGGGGAATAAATATAATTAGAGCCGATAGGCGACATATTAACATGCTGGTAGGTGTATTCAACAGTGAAGGAAGTGCGTGGATTTACCTGGAATTTGATGACAGGCGCAATCGCCGACCGGTTACTGAATTCAAAATTTCGTTGGCTGCCTTTCATTTGCCCCATCAGGTTAAGCCGGTATTGTATTTTGCCGTCTTTACTGAGTAGTCCGTCAAAATCCAGTGTGCTGCGGTAGGTGCCAAAGCTGCCAACAGTCATGCCTACCTCAGATTTTTTTATGCCGGTTGGTTTTTTTGTTACCACATTATAAAAACCGCTTGGCTCTCCGCTCGATAGCATAAAGCCTGCAGGCCCTTTTACAAACTCAATACGCTCCACCATACTCATGTCTTCGTTTAGCGGACCCCAGGTTTCCTGCACATTCATGCCATTACGGAATGCAGCAATACGGGCACCTCTCATTACAATACGGGAGTAGGTTTCCCAATGCTCCGACCGGGTGGCACCACTCACATTTCTGATCACACCTTCCTGCATATTAAATATCTGCTGGTCCTGTAATGTTTGTTTGGTGATCACCTGTATGTTTTGAGGCACTTGAAGTAAGGGTGTTTTCAAACGCAATGAAATAGAAGGGTAATCTGTTACATATTTACTGGGATTGGATGTAACGAGTACCGTTTGGAGTTCACTTACATTTTCTTCCAGCATAAAATCGGCATGCATGGTTTCATTTTCTTTTAAGTCTATTTTTTTCGCCTTCGGTTTTAACCCGGCAATACTGGCCTGTATGATATAAGTCCCTTTTTTTACATTTTTTATTTCATAGTTTCCTTCCTTATCTGTGATGGCTCCTTTGCCGGTGCCTTTTATGATCACAGTTACAAATTCAGCAGGTATAGTGTCGGAGCCTGTAATTTTTCCTTTAATGATTCCACCTGTTTGTGCATGCAACGATGCATAAAATGACATCAGGAATAGAAGAAGAGCAGTTGTTTTTTTCATTCTGGTTATGTTGGTTTTTTGTTTTAAAATAGCGGTATGCGGTTGCCCGCAACGCATATAAGCGAATCAGTAACAGCGCAAAAAAAATGATACAGGCAAACAATTGCAGTGCGAAGGCACTACGGGTACATCATGAATGTGAATGCAAATGTATTGTTGTGAAATAGAAGGGAAAACCGCTATCGGGAAAACGGTTTACGGTAAAAGGAAAATGGCAGAGCGGAGTAAGAACTTACTTTTGCAGTAAAAAATCCCGCCACCAGTAGCCCGAGTTTTTTATCGTTCGAAGTTGTGTTTTAAAATCAATATGTACCAGGCCAAAACGTGCTTTGTATCCCTCGTTCCATTCAAAATTATCTGTTAACGTCCAGGCTAAATAGCCCGTTACGTTCACACCTTTCTTCTTTGCTTTTAATACAGCCTGTAAATAATCATTGAAATACTGGCTGCGTTCTTTGTCGTCCACCACGCCATTTATTAATTTGTCTTTAAAGCAGGCACCCCCTTCCGTGAGGATGATCTCTTTTACTCCTCCGTACAGCCAGTAGCGCTTTAGCATACGGTAAAGGCTATCCGCATTTATTTCCCAGCCAAGATCGGTATGAGGTGCTTTACGGGTGCTGGCCTGTACCTCCATGGCGTGTACATAAGGAATTATCTGGTTGTGCTTAACAGTGAGGGAAAAATAATTTTGTACACCGATAAAGTCAAAATCAAATTTTAACCGGTCTGTATATTTCCATGCCTTGCTTTGCATATGCAGTTTATCCAGCAAAGTAAAGCCTTCTTCCTGCGGATAGCCGTAGCCGAGTGCTGGTTCAATAAACATACGGTTGAGCAGGATATCAAGTCTTTTTGCCGCCGCAATATCAGCAGGTTTGTTGGTAAAGGGGATTACTTCACTGCAGGAAAACGTGGTGCCAATATGCGCTTTCGTTACATTGTTTCTTACAATTCTTCCACCTTCGGCTTGTGCCAGGGCAGCATTGTGGATGGCTGATAAAAACAGGTTCAGGTTCTTTTTGCCAGGTGCATGTTTGCCCAGCATATACCCAAGGCTGGTAAATCCCATTGGTTCATTCAGTACGATCCAGTCTTTTACTTTGTCTCCATACTCTTGTGTACAGATATTGACAAACCTGCCGAACCATTTTAGAATATGATAGCTTGCCCAGCCACCTTCTTTTTCCAACGCCTGCGGCAGGTCCCAGTGATACAGAGTAACGTAAGGGGTTAGCCCAAGAAGCAGGCATTCGTCAATGACCTTGTGATAGAATGCAATGCCTTCTTTATTGATGCGGCCTGTTCCTTCGGGCAGTATGCGGCTCCAGGAAACAGAAAACCGGAACACGCTGAATCCAAGACCTTTTGCCAGCATCAGGTCATCTTTGTAGCGATGATAGAAATCGCAGGCTGGCCATGGTTTGCTCCCATCTTTTATTTTGCCCCGCCGTTTACTGAAGGTATCCCATATAGAGGCACCACGGCCATCTATATCCGGAGCACCTTCATTTTGTTGTGCAGCCATGGCCACACCCCACAAAAAATCATTACCAAATTCAGCAGCTGAGAACATACAGGCGAAGTTGGTGAACCAATGTTAAGAGAATATTATTTGTTTGGCATATCAGGAAATATCATTCCTGTTCTTACTGTAGTTTCTCCATTTTTCAATTACCTGCTCCATATCTGGTGGTAAGTCACTTTCAAAAAAAATGGGCTGTCTAGTAGTGGGATGAATAAAGCCCAGTTCTTTGGCATGCAATGCCTGTCTTTTGCAAATACTAAAACAGTTATCTACAAATTGTTTGTATTTAGCAAATACGGTTCCTTTTACGATCCTGTCGCCGCCATAAAAATCGTCATTGAACAGAGGATGTCCTTTGTATTGCATGTGAACCCTTATCTGGTGGGTACGGCCTGTCTCCAGCCTGCATTCAACTAGGGATACATAATTAAAGCGTTCCAGTACTTTGTAATGGGTAATGGCTTCTTTTCCATATTCTCCATCCGGGTAGGTGGTGAATAATTTTCTAAAACGCTGGTGCCTGCCTACGTGCCCGGTAATGGTTCCTTCATTCTCCTCAAAATCTCCCCAAACCAATGCTATGTAGCGGCGGTGTACGGTATGATTAAAAAATTGTTTTGCCAGGTCATTCATCGCCTTCTTGCTTTTAGCAAGAACCAGCAGGCCGCTGGTATTTTTGTCAATGCGGTGTACCATTCCAAAACGGGGCAATTCGCTTTCCTGTATATCTGGATTTTGTTGCAGTAAGTACCAGGCCATGCCGTTTAACAGCGTACCATTGGGATTGCCGCTGCCAGGGTGCACCACCATGCCAGCTGCTTTATTGATGATGATAATGTCGTCATCTTCAAACACAATATTCAAAGGCATTTGTTCAGGAACGATCTCGGTGCTTTCGGGATCTTTGATATCATATACCGTGATCTTATCAAAGGGTTTTACTTTATAATTGGGTTTCACCGGGCAGTCATTCACCAGCACCAGGGCAGTATCAATACCCTGTTGAATTTTATTCCTGGTAGCACCTTCGATCCTTGCCATTAAAAATTTATCAATACGCAACGGTTCCTGGCCCCTGCTTATTTCAATGGTCATCTTCTCAAACAGGTCGCCACTTTCATTGTTGTCGCTTTCGTTTATATCTTCTTCGTTCATAAGTTAAAGGTCGGGCAATATTCAATATTAAATTGTCAATATTCAATCAGCCTATCTTTGCAAAATAAATGAATTGCATTGGATAAGCTAAAGGTTGTTTACAAAGATTTGGGATTGATCCGCTATAAAGAGGCCTGGGATTACCAGGAAGGCCTTTTGCAAGAGAATATCAGGGTGAAAAGTTATTGGATGAACAAAGAAAAGGCGTTGCTCAGTGCTGGTGAATGGCCTGTTGAAGACATGGAAGCAGACACTGCCAGTTACCTGTTGCTCTGTGAGCATCCACCCGTATATACGCTGGGTAAAAGTGGTCATATCGAAAATGTGCTGATAAGCGAAGAAGCTATGAAAATGCAGGGGATTGAATTTTACAAAACCAACAGGGGAGGGGATATCACCTTTCATGGACCGGGGCAGGCAGTTGGTTACCCGATTCTTGATCTAGAAAAATTATATACCGATATTGGAAGATACCTGCGGGAGCTGGAAGAGGTGATCATACTGACTTTGGCTCATTACGGTATCATTGCCGGCAGAAGCAAGGGCGAAACGGGTGTTTGGATCGATGCGGATATTCCCGGGAAAGAGAGAAAGATCTGTGCCATGGGTGTTCGCTGCAGCCGCTGGATAACCATGCACGGGTTTGCATTGAATGTAAATACTGATCTGGCCTATTTTGATAACATCATTCCTTGTGGTATTGTAAACAAACAGGTAACATCTGTTGAAAAAGAATTACAACGTACGGTTGATATGGAGGAGATAAAAGAAAGGCTGAAGACAAACTTTGAAATTGTTTTTAAAGTAGGTATTACCTGAATCTCTTTTTTATTTCTTCCGGAGGAATACCATGCCTCCCTTCTTTAGGAATATAAAACTCGTGCCGCTCTTTGATGATACCATTCTCATACAGTTTAAAATAGAACCAGCCCGAACGCAGGAAGTTTACTTTTTCAATAATGAGATAGGGTTCTGTTACCTTATTGATCTCAAAAACAGGTTTGTCGTTATCGTCAAAAAATTTAATGGAATATTTTGAAGCAGCTGCATCCGGCAGTTCAATGATCACATTATTGTCTTTACCGGTATAGATGTATTTGCTTGCAACAAAGCCGGATGGCTCTTCAGGCACATATTGATGTACAGGCGGAATTTCCGGTACCGTACTGGCCGTGCTGCCGGTATCGATAACCGGCCGGTAAGACCTGCTGAAAGTATAACTGCCACCCGCAAACGCAACAAAAACCCGGTAAAACATATTGGGTGCCGGCGCCTTGCTGTCAACAAATCCATTCTCACGGTTATTAGGTTCGAGCACTGAACCAATACTGGTAAAATTCTTTATACTGTCTGCCGAGCGCTGGATATTAATGGCCGTGATACGGGCGCCATAAGTGGCACGCCAGCTAACGATCACCTTATTACCAAAACTTTTTACCGTGATGCGTGGCAAAGTGTCCTGCGCAAAGGTTTTTGAACTTATGCCAAGAATAATTAAGGATATGAACAGTGGTTTCAACAATATTTTCACACTGGATAATTTTTGTGCCTGCCTTGCAAATATAAAGGCAATGTGCTGGCTTTAAAAAGTTAAAGTGTTTTTTGGTAATGATAAATTTCCCTGTAATCCGCCTGTATGTACAACGCATATTTTACTGTTAACAGGAAAGAAATCTTTTTTTACCAGGTTCATTACACCCAGCATCATTTTACCGGTATAAACAAAATCGGTTGGCAAACCGTGCTGATGGTACAACTCATTCATAAATTGCAGGAGCATGGGAGTTTTTTTTGCATAGCCACCAAAATGATAATCATATTCCACTGTCAACTGCTCCGGATTAAATTTTCCCGCTGTTAGAAAATGTATTCTTTGGGCTATATCGGTCAGGCCTTTTAAAACCGGGAAAGCAATGATTTGTTGTGTGGGCCTGGCAGCTAATAACAATCCTGCAGTGGTGGTGGCAGTTCCCGCAGCACAACAGATATGTGTAACCCCGGCATCGATATAATTCATGATGGCAGCCGCACCGGCAGCTCCTTTAATTCCATAACCACCTTCGGGTATAATGCTGCAATCGCCGAACATTTTTTTCAGGGTTGCTGTAAAAGCATCGCTCTCTTTTGCTGCATATTGTTCCCGGCTGATGAAATGCAGTTTCATATTGTTCTGAATACATTGTTGCAAGGTGTGGGATAATGAAGCAGGTTCTTCGCCTCTTACAACCCCAATAACCCTGATGCCTTTTTGCTTACAGGCAAATGCAGTTGCCACCAGGTGATTGGAGTAAGCCCCACCAAAAGTGATCACCGTGTTGTTTGAAATAGTGTCGAGATAATGCTGCAACTTAAAAATCTTATTGCCGGATATTACGGGATGAATTTCATCGAGCCGTAAAACCTGTAACTGTATGCGCTTTTGATGCAGTAATGCATTGTCAATCGTTTGCGTACGTATGGTGGTAACTGGTGTCAGCAATTTTATTTGCGGATTGAACGTTTAGCTTTTAATTTCGCCCAACAATTTCGCACTTTTATTGTCAAACTAAAATTATAAGATGCAACCTACACTAGTGATATTGGCCGCCGGTATGGCCAGCCGTTATGGAAGTATGAAACAAACACAGGGTTTTGGACCAGCTGGTGAAACCATCATGGAGTATTCAATTTTTGATGCCATTAGGGCTGGTTTTGGAAAAGTGGTGTTTTTGATCAGAGGCGAACACGAGCAAATGTTCCGTGAAAATTTTGGCAATAAGCTGGAAGGCAAGATCAAAGTGGAGTACGCTTTCCAGGAGCTCTCCAAATTTGTGGGCGACAGAACCATACCGGAAGAAAGAAAAAAACCCTGGGGAACTGCCCATGCGGTTCTTTGCTGTAAAGGGATCGTACAAGAGCCATTTGCCGTTATCAATGCGGATGATTTTTATGGCCAGGATGGTTTTGCAAAAGCATATGCGTTCTTAACAAAAGAAGCCGCAGCAAATAAATATGCCATCATTGGTTATGAATTGAAAAAAACCTTGAGTGATAATGGCAGTGTAAGCCGTGGCGTTTGCAATGTGGACGCTGTTGGCAACCTGGTTGATATCAACGAAAGAACAAAAATTTACCGGAACGATACGGGAGTGATAACCTATGAAGATGAAGCAGGCCTGCATGAAGTAAGTGAGAATGCCAGTGTGAGCATGAACTTTTTCGGCTTTCATCCATCGTTCATCAGCTATTGTGAAAAATATTTCGGAGAATTTTTAGACAAGAGCATTACGGATCCCAAGAGCGAATTCTTTATTCCGCTTGTGGTGGATAAAGTGGTGAAGAACGGTGAGGTGAATGTAAACGTAATACCTACGTCAGCACAATGGTTTGGTGTAACGTATAAGGAAGATGCACCGGGTGTACAGGCAAGCATTGATGCCCTGGTGGCAAGTGGGGAATATCCATCATCCTTATGGGGGTAAAACAGATTTCTCAAAACCAACCAATAAAAAGAGGTCCCCGATATGGAGGACCTCTTTTACTTTGTATGTTGGGTGTTAAATCCGTTAGTTGCCTACTACCATAAATACGAACTCTTCCATTTTCTTTACCTGCTGTGTTCTTTCCACACCTTTCAGGCCGTTGCCAGATGGCGTTTTTATAGAAGTTGACGTGTCTGATTTTTTTAACTCGTCGATCATCCTGAATATATTTTTTGATTTAGTAGCATACACCACACCATCTGCTTTCGAATCTTTTGCAGTGATGATACCAATGATCTCACCATTTTTATTCACAACCGGCCCGCCACTGTTTCCCGGGTTGGCAGATACCGTTAACTGGTAAGCGAGTGAGTCTCCATCATTACCGCTTTTGGCACTTACATAACCTTCGCCATAAACAATTTCATTACGGGGAAAACCAAGTGTGAAAAATTGCTCTCCGAGGTCAGAATTGGCTCTTTTAACTGAGTAAGGCAGGTTGACTACAGTTTTAAATGAGGTATCCGTTATTTTTAAGATGGCCAGGTCAGATGTTTTGTCAGTGAATACGGCCCTTGCGGTAAAATACTCGCCCTTTTTATTTTCAACATAAATGTTTTTCATTTTGCTGATAACGTGGGCATTGGTTATCAGGTATCCTTTCCCGTCAATTAAAAAACCAGTAGCCCTGAAATCGATGGTGGGCTCAATTTTAACAGGGGTTGACTGCAAAGCAGGTTTGTTTTTAAGTGTGTTCAGGTTACGGTTAGTCTGGTCAATCTTTTTAACCAGTTCGCTGTAGCTTTCGCTGCCATACTTTTTTGTGTAGGCAATATTCAACCCGGCTGTAAGCACCGAAATAAACAAAGCAATAGAAGCAGCCACGGCCATACTTCTCTTATACCTGCTCCAAAGCTGTACCACTTTAGCTTTGCCTGTAACAGACGGTTCTTTAATCACACCTTCGCTCATCATATCCGCCTCGGCTTCCACCAGGGTATGTTTAAATGCCTTCAGGTCTGCGTGATTTTCAAGACCATTCAGGAAGAAAGTATGTTCCACTACCATCTGGTCCACTTCCGGATTGCTTTTACGCAACCCTTCAAAGAACGCTTTTTCTTCAGGAGACATATCTCCTTTAAGGTACCGCTCCACCGCCTCTATCAATAAAATTTCATCCATCGCCTTACACATTTTTATATTGAGAAAAGAACAATTTTTTTAATCTTACCAGGCACTTGTACTTCTGTGTCTTGGCATTATCCGCATTCGTATATCCAAACTCTGCTGCAATGTCATTCATGCTTTTTTTCTGCAGGTAATAGGCATCCAAAAGGCTTTTACAAGGTTCACCTATCTTGCCCATGGCCTGCTCCATCAACTGGAAATCCGCATTTTTTTTCTCGTGTTCCTCAATTTCTTCTTCCACGGGTACTATTTCCTCCAGGCTCTCCACTTGTGTACTATACCGGTTTAATTGCTGTAGCCGCTTCAACCATAAGCGACGGCACACAGAGTATATATAAGTCCTTACCTGGCAGTGAAGCGAAAATGCAGGATCCTTACTTTTCTCATACAGCACCACCATCGCTTCCTGAAAAATATCCCTTGCATCATCGGCCGTTCCATTGTTATTCAATATAAACGACTGTATAACACTGTAATTGTCCCGGTAAATAGCTTCAACTGAGGCCTTATCGCTTTTAGCCAGCCCTTGCAGCAGTAAATGTTCTTGCTCTATGGTACTCACCGTTGTGATATTAATACGTTAATGGGTGCAATAGTAACCCAAAACAGTGAAAAAAAATTTTTTTTGAAAGGCTGGGTTACCTTTTTACGCTATGGGTATTAATGACTATAAATCGTAAAAAATAAAATCACAAAAAATGAAAAAAGTACTTTTTGTTTTCGTAATCGCTGCCGCTTTCGCAGCTTGTAATTCAGGTGAAACAACTTCAACTTCAGTTGACTCTGCTGCTTTAAAAGCTTCTGCTGATTCTGCTGCTGCTGCTGCTGCTGCAACTGCTGATACTGCTGCTGCTAAAATTGATTCTACTGCAGCTGCTGCAAAAGCAACCATTGATTCTGCTGCTAAAAAAGTAGATTCTGCTGCTAAGCACTAATTAAAGTAATACTGGCTGCTAGTTTGCTTGCTTAAATTTTAAAGCCAGTTTTATATAAGAATTTTTCATATGGCAAGCAATCGTTAAAGTCGCCCCCGTTCCCGGGGGCGTCTACTTTTAAAGTCATTCTCTAACAAATATGACGGTTATGTAATTTTTTTTCAATGTTCTTTGGTATATATTGAAAATATTTTTGGTTGTGATGGCTTTCTTTACTAATTTCGACTTCAATATGACCAACGCAACAAAATTTACTGCCTTTTATTTTAGCTACTTCTATTTTAGAAATGGCCGGGTAACTTTTGTTAATCAATAAATTAAAAACTTAACATAAAAGTTCCCCCGGTTAAAAAGACCGGGGGATTTTTTTTACCCAGTCCGACCGTCCCGGTCTGACTGGGTGTTGAAAGCACTAAATATGAATACAAGAGTTTCAATTCAGGGATTTGAAGGCAGTTTTCACCAGGAGGCTGCCCGCCAGTTCTACGGCAAAGGAGTAAAGGTGATCTGTTGCGCAACATTCAGGGATGTAATCAAGATCGCCAGCAACAAAAAGGAAAGTGAAGGAGGGGTTATGGCTATTGAAAATTCTATTGCAGGAAGTATTCTTCCAAACTATAACCTGCTACAAAAGAGTAGTTTAAAGATTTCTGGGGAAATTTATTTGCAGATAAAACAGAACTTATTGGTAAACCCTGGAGTTAAACTAACCGATATAAAGGAAGTTCATTCTCACCCGATGGCCATTCAACAATGTCTTGATTACTTAGATAAATACAATTGGCGGGTGGTGGAGACGGAGGATACGGCCTTGAGTGCCAAACACATTCACAAGCACCATAGCAAGCATATTGCCGCTATCGCAAGCAAACTGGCGGCTGAAATTTACAGCCTACATATGATTGCCCCTAATATTCATACACTAAAAAATAACTATACCCGTTTTCTAATATTACAAAGGGAAGGAGACATTACAGAAGTGGCTGATGCCAATAAAGCATCCATCAACTTTAATACCGATCACTCAAAAGGCAGTTTGGCAAAAGTGCTGAACAGCATTGCTGATGCCGGCATTAACCTGAGTAAGCTGCAAAGTATGCCCATCCCTGGCAGCGATTTTAAATATTCTTTTCACGCCGATATGGAATTTGATTCCCGGGAGCAATTGAACAAGGCAATTGATAAGATGAGGAAACAAACCGAGGCCTTAAATATATTGGGCATTTATAAAAATGGGAGCACAGGCAAATAAGGGAAGTAAATGAGCAATGAAGAATAAGAAATGAAGAATAGGAAAGAAGGGAAGCATGCGTATACATCCTGGCAAAAATCAAATTGGTGTTAATCAGTGCAAACCCCGCCTGAACGAACGGGCAGTTGCGGCTAAAAAATGAGTGTATTTATAATGGAAACAGCAAAACGGTTAAATGGCATAGGCGAATACTATTTTTCTCAAAAACTGAGAGAGATAGATGGCATGAATAAGGCCGGCAAAAATGTGATCAACCTGGGTATCGGCAGTCCCGATCTTCCCCCACACCCCGATGTGATCAATACCTTGCAGCAGGAAGCGCTAAAGCCCAACCACCATGCTTATCAAAGCTATAAAGGCAGCCCTGTTTTGCGGAATGCAGTGGCCAGCTGGTATAAGAAGTGGTACCTGGTAGAGCTGGACCCTGATACGGAGATCCTGCCATTGATAGGCAGCAAAGAAGGAATCATGCATATCTGCATGACCTATTTCCAGGAGGGAGATGCTGTACTGATACCCAATCCGGGCTATCCAACTTATGCCAGCGCAGTAAAGATCGCTGGTGCCGAACCCTTGTATTATGAATTGAAAAAGGATAACAACTATTTTCCTGATTTTGCAGCCATTCAACAATTGATGGCAGGAAAGAAAATAAAGGCCATGTTTGTAAACTATCCGCAAATGCCCACCGGGCAGTTACCAACAAAAGATATGTTTGAACAATTGGTTGCATTTGCAAAAGAGAACAACCTGCTTTTGATACATGATAATCCATACAGTTTTATTTTAAATGATAACCCGGTTAGTTTATTAAGTGTGGAAGGCGCAAAAGAGGTGGTGATCGAACTGAACTCATTAAGCAAGTCTCATAACATGGCTGGGTGGAGAGTGGGAATGCTGGTGGGTGCAAAGGATAAAATTGATGATGTGTTAAAGTTCAAAAGCAATATGGACAGTGGTATGTTCCTGCCTGCCCAGCTGGCTGCAGCAAAAGCATTGCAATTGGGAAAAGAATGGCATGATGAAGTAAACGCTGTGTATACCAAACGCAGGAAAAAAGTGTTTGAGTTATTAGGCCTGCTCCATTGCGAATTTGATACAACACAGGTGGGCATGTTTGTGTGGGCTTCCATTCCTTCCAACTATAACAATGGTTTTGACGTAAGTGATAAAGTATTGCAGGAGGCCAGCGTATTTATTACACCGGGTGGCATTTTTGGCAGTGCCGGGGATGGTTTTGTAAGAGTAAGTTTATGCAGCACCGAAGAAAAATTTGAAGAAGCGATACAGAGGATAAAGGATCATTGCACAATTGAAAATGGATAATTCATCATTGTAACACTTTATTTATAGTATGTTTAATAATGTAACCATCATTGGTGTTGGTTTGATCGGCGGTTCATTGGCCCTGGCCATGAAGGAAAAGGGATTTGCCAAAAACATCATTGGTGTCGGCAGATCCAGGTCCAGTTTAGATAAAGCGATTGAACTGGGGCTGATAGATGAGGCTTTACCATTAGAAGAGGCAGTAAAGAAAAGTGATTTTATTTATGTTGCTATCCCGGTGGATGCCACCTTGCCTGTGATGAAAGAAGTGATGGACCTGGTAAACGAAAGCCAGGTTGTAGTAGACGGAGGTTCCACAAAAGCAGTATTGTGCCACTCTTTGGCCGGTCATCCCATGCGCAAGAGATTTGTGGCAAGTCACCCGATGTGGGGTACTGAATACAGTGGTCCGGAGGCGGCTGTTAAAGGTGCTTTTGCTGGAAGGGCTTGTGTGATTTGCGAAAAAGAAAAAAGTGATCCTGCCGCTGCAGAAAAAGTGGAAGCTATTTACAAGGCACTCGGAATGCACATCGTGTATATGGATGCAGATGCACATGATATACATGCCGCCTATGTAAGCCATATATCCCATATTACTTCTTTTGCATTGGCCAATACCGTATTGGAAAAAGAAAAAGAAGAAGATGCCATTTTTGAATTGGCGGGTGGTGGTTTTGAGAGTACAGTACGTTTGGCCAAGAGTAATCCTGCTATGTGGGCGCCGATCTTTATGCAGAACCGGGAAAATGTGCTGGATGTATTAAATGAACACATCAGCCAGTTAAGAAAATTTAAAGCAAGCCTGGAAAAAGAAAACTGGGAATACCTGCTGGAATTGATGGATAACGCCAATAAGATCAAAAGGATATTAAAGTGATTTTTAGAGAAGCCAATACCAGCGACATACGACAAATTCAGTTTGTACGGCATGCAGTAAAGGAAAACCGTTTAAGCGATCCTTCATTGGTGCCGGATGCAGATGTGGCAGAGTATATCAATAAAAGAGGTAAAGGCTGGGTTTGTGTGGTGCATAGCGAAGTGGCGGGTTTTGCCATTGTGGACCTGATCGACAATAATATCTGGGCCTTGTTTGTGCATCCTGACTTTGAAGGAAATGGTATCGGTAAAAAACTACATCACCTGATGCTGAACTGGTATTTTGAAAATACAAAAGAGAAACTATGGTTAGGCACAGAGCCGGGAACTAGAGCAGAGAAATTTTACAGGATGCAGGGGTGGACAGCAGCAGGCCTGCATGGAAACGGGGAAGTGAAATTTGAAATGCGTAAAGTGGACTGGCAAAAAATACAACAATAGCAGGGGGCGCAGCAACAATTTAACTATACATCCATTTAACAATTGAATTAATTTTATAAAGGCAATCAAAACAATGTTATGGCAACACAATCGCAAACAACAAACGAACTGGTTCAACAAAAATTAAGCAAGCGGCCCATCGTAATAAGTGGTCCCTGCAGTGCTGAAACCGAAGAGCAGGTATTGGAAACCGCCACAAGGCTGGCCAAAACAGGCAAGGTGGATATTCTCAGGGCTGGCATCTGGAAGCCACGTACCAAACCAGGCTTGTTTGAAGGCATCGGTACAAAAGGCCTGCCCTGGTTATTGCAGGCCAAGAAACTAACGGGCTTGCCTACCACAGTAGAAGTAGCCACTGCCAAACATGTGGAAGATGCATTACAGTTTGATGTGGACATGTTGTGGATCGGGGCAAGAACTACCGTCAATCCTTTTAGCGTGCAGGAAGTAGCGGATGCTTTGCGTGGCGTTGATATTCCTGTGTTGATAAAAAACCCGATCAATCCCGACCTCGAATTGTGGAGTGGTGGTATTGAAAGGATACAAAAAGTGGGTGTAAAGCAAGTGGGCATGATTCACCGTGGATTCAGTAACTATGGTAATACAGAGTACCGGAATGCACCGATGTGGCATTTACCTATTGAAATGAAACGCCGTTTTCCAGAGATGCTGCTGATCTGTGACCCCTCCCATATTTGCGGTAACAGGCATATGCTGCAGCAGGTGGCACAAAAAAGCATTGACCTGGATTTTGACGGTGTGATGCTCGAAAGCCATATTGACCCGGATAATGCCTGGAGCGATGCTAAACAACAGGTAACCCCTGAAAAACTGGCCGAACTGCTCGATGGTTTGATCTGGAGAAGTGAGAACACCGATAAAGCAGAATTCCTCAATGCCCTGGCAAAACTGAGGGAGCAGATCAATCACCTGGATGATGAGTTGCTCACCTTGCTTGGACAGCGCATGAGCATAGCTGATAAGATCGGGCAATATAAAAAAGATAATAACATCACCATCCTGCAAACCAACAGGTGGAACGAAATATTGGATAAGGCCGTAAAGAAAGGAGAGAAGGTAGGGTTGAGTAATGAATTTATCACCAAGTATTTTGATGCGGTGCATTTGGAAAGTATCAATCACCAGAATAAAGTGATGAACAGCTGACCCCTCCGGCCCCTTCCCGAAAAACCGGGATGTTCCCAAAACGGAAACTTTAGAGTATGATTTTTCAAAAAGATTTATAAAATTTAAGCGTGGGACTTAAAAAAGCAGCACATCATTTTTCAGGCAAAACGGTATCGTATTATTTTGATGCGGAGTTCTCTTTGCTGGAACAGATCGTGTTGAAAGAGAAGACCATCCTGGTTACAGATGACCATGTTTTTGCGGCGGCTACGGAAAAATTTGATGGCTGGAATACGATCGTTATCAAGGCAGGCGAGGAGCATAAACAGCAAGCCACCGTTGATTATATCATTCAGCAACTGGTAGCAAAAGAAGCCGACAGGCAGTCAATACTTGTTGGGGTAGGCGGTGGCGTTGTTACCGATATTACCGGCTATGCAGCCAGTATTTATATGAGGGGCCTGCGCTTTGGCTTTGTGCCCACCACCATCCTGGCAATGGTGGATGCATCTATCGGAGGAAAGAATGGCGTGGATGCAGGAGTGTATAAAAACCTGGTTGGTTTGATCAGGCAACCTGATTTTTTATTGTTTGATTATTCTTTGCTTACAACCTTACCGCAGCATCATTGGGTCAATGGCTTTGCAGAAGTGATCAAACATGCCTGTATAAAAGACGCCGGCATGTTTGACCTGCTGGAGAAACATACCATCGATGATTATAAAAGCGACAAGGCGTTACTGGCAACTTTGATCGAAAGAAACGTCCATATCAAAACTACGGTGGTACTTAAAGATGAATTTGAAAAAGGCGATAGAAAACTGCTGAACTTTGGTCATACACTCGGCCATGCAATTGAAAATGTGTACCAGCTGTTACATGGTCATGCCATTAGTATCGGTATGATGGCTGCGGCTTCCTTTTCAGAAAAATTAAATGGATTTAGCGGGGAGGAAAAGCAAAGACTGCAGGAATTACTGGAAAAATATCAGTTGCCAGTAACAATAGCATTTGAAAAAGATAAAGTATGGAACCTGCTGAAGATGGATAAGAAAAGAGCCAGCAACGAAATGAATTTTATATTATTGAATAAGATAGGAGAGGCTGTTGTAAAACCCATCCCGTTATTGCAACTCGAACAGCTGATACTACAAAACTAACAATGTGATAGTTACAATACAACCAGGTAAAATATCAGGCAACATCAATGCACCCACTTCCAAAAGCTCCATGCAAAGAGCCTGTGCGGCGGCATTATTGCATGAAGGCGAAACGGTCATTCACAATCCAGGAAAAAGTAATGATGATCTGGCTGCAATCGATGTTATTCAGAAATTGGGCGCTCTTATAAAAGATCAAACACAGGATAAGTTATGGATCGAAAGTAAAGGCGTGCAGCCTGTAAGTGACGAAATGAATTGCGGCGAAAGCGGTTTGGGTATTCGCATGTTTACGCCCATCGCAGCGTTAAGCAAACACCCCATCACTATTAACGGCACAGGCAGCCTGGTTACCAGGCCCATGGATTTTTTTGATGAGATATTTCCCAAGCTCAGTATCAGTATCCAGTCGATCAATGGCAAATTGCCCTTGCAGATAAAAGGCCCTTTGCAACCAAAAGATATTACCATTGATGGATCATTGAGTTCGCAGTTTTTAACAGGCTTATTGATGGCTTTTGGCAAAGCAGCAACAGAACCGGTTACCATTACGGTTAACAATTTAAAAAGTAAACCATACATCGATCTTACCCTGCAGGTAATGAAACATTTTGGGTGCAGGGTGCAGAACAATGATTTTGAGTCCTTCACGATTTCTCCAGTAAAGGAGGCAAATAATAAAACAATACAGTACAGGGTGGAGGGTGACTGGAGTGGCGGTGCCTTTCTGTTAGTGGCGGGTGCTATTGCAGGAAATATCACTGTCAGCGGATTGGATGTATCTTCTACACAGGCGGATAAAGCGATCTTGCAGGCGATCATAGATGCTGGTGCAAATATTTCAGTGAGAGATAATGAAATTGAATTGTGTTACCCGCCAACCGGATTCAAGGGCAAGCCATTTCATTTTGATGCAACTGATTGCCCGGATCTTTTTCCTCCGTTGGTGGCGCTGGCATCCTGTTGCAACGGCACTTCAGCCATTCAAGGGGTCAACAGGCTGGCGCATAAAGAAAGCAACCGGGGTATCACCTTGCAACAGGAATTTGGAAAAATGGGGATCGAAATAAAATTACAGGACGACCTGATGCTGGTGGAAGGTGGCACAGGATTAAAAGGAGCCGCCGTACATTCACATCACGATCACCGGATAGCCATGGCCTGTGCAGTGGCGGCATTGAATGCGGACAGCAAAACGGTTATTGAAGAAGCAGAAGCGATCAATAAATCTTATCCTGATTTTTATGAACATTTATCTAAACTAAATGCTAATGTGCAATACCGGCTGGAGGAAAAGATTGACAAAAAAATTTAATGTTGTATTATTTCTTTTTTTGTTATTAGTACTTCCTATGATTGGATGTTTGTGTTTTTTTAAATTGTTTGCCATACAAGATGGTACAATTGAAGATTCTATAACTAATAGGATAATTGCTTCTCCAGTCTATTTGTTGGGTTTTCCGGCACTTTTATTTCACAATGTATTTATATCGATACCATTGTTAGTTGTTCAATGGCTGTTTTATTCTTTTTTAATGGAGAGATTAGTTTTTAGGATTAAAATGAAAATCAAATGAACAGTTTCGGAAGAATTTTTAAAGTAACCATTTTTGGAGAGTCACACGGACATTGTGTGGGTGTTAATATTGATGGCTGTCCCGCTGGATTACCATTGACAGTGGATGATTTTACCACCGACATTGAAAGAAGAAAAGCCGGCGCCAAAGGAACCACACCCAGGAAGGAAGATGATATTCCAAGGATCATGAATGGAGTGTTTAATGATAGAACAACCGGCGCTCCCATCACCATTTTATTCGACAACAACAATACCAGGAGCACCGACTACGAAAAGCAGCGGGCTGTACCAAGACCCGGTCATGCAGATTTTGTGGCCACAAAAAAATTTGGTGGCTTTGAGGACTATAGAGGTGGAGGACATTTTAGCGGAAGGCTGACGGTTTGTTTGGTGGCTGCTGGCGTGATAGCCAAAAAAATATTGAACAATATTAAAGTAGCGGCTACAATTCTTGAAATTGGGGGAGAAAAGAATATGGAAGCAGGATTGCAAAAAGCCATTGATGCAAAAGATACGATCGGCGGGATTGTTGAATGTAGCGTAACCGGTTTGCCGATTGGTTTAGGAGAACCCTTTTTTGATTCTGTAGAGTCAGTTTTAGCCCATGCGGTGTTTGCCATACCCGCTGTAAAAGGCATTGAGTTTGGGGCAGGCTTTGCCGCAGCCAATATGTTTGGCAGCCAACACAACGACTGGATAGAGGACGCCACCGGTAAAACAAGAACAAATCACAGTGGCGGCATAGTTGGAGGTATCACCAATGGAAATGACCTGCAGTTTCGCATTGCTATCAAACCAACTTCCTCCACACCTAAAGAACAACAAACACTCAATATTGAAACCGGTGAAACAGAAGCGTTTTCTGTAAAAGGCCGTCATGATCTTTGTATCGCACTCAGGGTTCCGGTGGTACTGGAAGCCGTTACCGCTTTTGTGCTAGCTGATCTCATGCTGCTGGAGCAGAAGATCACAAGGGTATATCAATGATCACCCGTTATACTCTTAAGTTGTTTAAAGCTAAGATCCATCAAATCGAACTGCTTTGCGTTTGGCAGGGCGTAATGCCACCATTCTGTTTCAAATACTTCAAATCCATGTTTGGTCATCACCGATTTCAACAGCAACCTGTTTTGTACAATGCTATCCGGAAAAGACAAAAAGTTGTGATGAGCTGAATCACTAAAGTTGTCAAAATCTGTTCCCATGTTTAATTCGATCCCCGTTTCAAGGTTCACAATGGTGAGATCTACCGCAATCCCACGGTTATGATTACTCCCTTTGGCGGGCTCAGCAGCATATCTGGTATCTTTTACAATTTCCCATAATTCTTTTGTGACAGAATAGGGCCTGTAAGCATCAAATATTTTTATACCCAGGCCTTTTTCTTTTAGTGCTGTTTGTATGGCAGCAAGCGCCGCAGCAGCTTGTTTTCTGCAATAGGTTGAAGTAAGGGGAGGATACAGCTTTCTGTGGAGAAAGTTATTTGCAGATGAATAGCGGATGTCAAATCTGCATCCAGGCACAGCTGATTGCAGATCCACCATTTCAAAACCAGCTTTACCGGCAATACTTTTTTGATATTGCCTGGTGGTTTGTATAACCGGCAGGTTTTTTTTGTGACTTAGATCATCCTGGCATACCATTGAACAGACAGCAGGTAAAAAAAGTACAGCCCAAAAAAACTTCATATCATTCTTATTTGTTAATTTGTAGATATTAATATCCACTGAACAGCTCACCAGTTATCCGTTCCTGAAAAGTAAATTAAATTATTGGCATTTATGGCTCCGCAAAAAGTTACTGCACTAAGCTTTACCCTGCTGGTATGTTGCTTTTTCATTCTCTCCTGCAACAACAGTAACAGCACAGCAGATAAAAAAATGATTGCTAACCCGGAAGAAATGGATGATGCAACGGGCAGCAGTATTGAAGAATTGTTAAGTTATGCTTTGCAGCATGCCGGTAAAATAGACGATACCACTAAGCTGAAATTTACCGCCGTCGTGAACGGTTTTTACAACAGCAATCAGTTTAAAAATGTATGGAGTAAAAAGCAGCAATGGGCACCTTTGGCCGACTCGCTTTTTGGGTACATTAAGAACGCAGAATGGAATGGCTTGTTTGCGAAGGATTACCAGGTAAGTAAAATCAGTGGCATCAAACAGCTGCTTGACTCGGATTCCTTAAAAAGAATGGATGCGGTGATCTGGTCCAAAGCGGATATGCTGTTAACAGATGCCTGCCTGCATGTGATAAAAGATCTGAAATATGGAAGGCTTTCAAATGACAGCTCCGCAATTAACTCCGACACTACAAAAATGGCAAAAGCGCTCATCGCTTTTCAAAAAAGTTTATTGACCCAGGGTTCACTCAGTACCTTTTTTGCTTCTATAGAACCCAAAAGAAAGGAATACCACGACTTAAAAAATGGTATCAAGAGATTTATCGACAGCATGGATCATAAAACCTATACCTATGTAGTGTACCCGTATAAAAAAGGGGATACAAAGGATTCGCTGGCATTTATAAAAACCCTGCAAAAAAGACTGAGTGAAAGCAAGTGTATCAGCTTTACCAATAAGCTGCCTGATTCCACGCAGCTGGATTCCTCCATCAGGAAATACCAGAAACTAAAAGCTGTAAAACCAGATGGTAAAATTTCTGCTGGCCTTGTAAAAATGCTGAACACCAGCGATGTGGAAAGGTATAAACGAATTGCAGTTACACTTGACCGGTATAAATCATTGCCGGACTCAATGCCTGGCAGGTATATCTGGGTAAACCTGCCCGCCTTTCAGCTGCAGGTATGGGATTCCGATACCGTGGCAATGGAATCAAGAATAATTTGTGGTAAACCGGCAACACCAACCCCACTACTCACCAGTACCATTACGGATATGGTGACCTATCCCACCTGGACGGTGCCCACCAGCATCATTGCAAAACAGTACCTGCCTAAATTAAAGAACAATCCCAACTATTTATCAAGACTGGGTTTGCGGCTCATTAATTCAAAAGGAGAAGTGATCAGCGGTTCTTCTGTTAACTGGGCAAAGTATACCAAAGGCATTCCGTATAATGTAGTGCAGGCAAGTGGTGACAGGAATGCATTGGGTGTTATGAAATTTAATTTTAATAATCCCTATGCAGTATACATGCATGATACCAACGAACGATGGCTGTTTAAAAATTCTTCCAGGGCTAACAGTCATGGTTGTGTGCGGGTGCAGGAATGGGAAAAACTGGCCCGTTATTTAACTTATATTGACAGTATCCATTTAAAGGAAGGCGACACACTCCGCTATACTGTTGATTCAGTTAAAACACTATTGGCTGAAAAAACCAACCGCAGGTTACCGGTAAAAACACCGGTGAAAGTATATTTCAACTATTTCAGTTGCGAAGGAAAAGATGGGAAGATCAGGTTTTATGATGATATTTACGGTGACGATAAAGCCTTGAGGGAAAAGTATTTTACAGACAAATAATTAAATCGCTGCTGTATGAAGTACACTTTTATAGCTTCTAATGTAAAGGTGCTGGCAGTAGCTGTATGCTGCTTATTCTTTTTGACAACTGAAATTTTTTCGCAGCATACGGCTGGTAAAAAATCCTCCGTAGAACGGGTTTTTTATGGCCAGGCTTCTTTTTATGCAAACAAATTTGCCGGCCGTAAAACTGCGAGTGGTGAAATATTCAGTCAAACTAAAATGACCTGTGCCTGCAATGCAGTAAAATTAGGAACCTGGCTGAGGGTTACCCATGTCCGTACAAAAAAATCTGTGCTCGTGAAAGTAAACGACCGTATTCACCCGAAGATGAAAAGGGTGGTGGATCTCAGCAGCGGAGCTGCCAGGAAAATTGGGATCACTTCATCCAATGGAGTAGGCAGGGTGAAGGTGGAAGTTTTGGGTACAATAAAACCTGCTGAATAAGATCGTTTTTTTTCAACTCAACTGCTCACAAAGCAGGATGCCGGCGAAAGCCGGCATCGTTTTATCGGAAAGCTTTTTAAAAGCTTATTCTTTTGATAAAGTAACAGTCCTGGTATCACCCGCAATAAAATAATCCTTTTGCGTTACCACCAGGTTGGTGCAGTCAAAACTCACTACATCATATACCGCATCAAATGTAAATTGTTTACCGTCGGCAGAAAGATACCAAACCGTGATGTTACCGGGCGGTGGCGGACCTGCGCATATGTTTGTACTGTCACCTTTTGTTACAGAGCTGTCTTCTCTTAATTCGTAAAAGTCATCTTTCAGGCAGGCATCCTGGGAGGCGTAGGTATCCTGTTCCGCAGCGCTGCTGCTGGCCTTGTATTTGATGGCTGTTATCACATATCTTCCAGCTATCGTACTGCGCTGTACAGGACAACCATCTGGTACGTTGGTATTTCCCTTTTTACAAGCAACGATCATGGCAGGCAGGGCTAATAAAAAAAACAATTTTTTCATATACTGTTGGTTTCTTTTTTGCAAATATATAATTAAAACCACAGCCTGATGGTCTCCTGGATGTTACAGCATCCGTTTTAAACAAAGAGCCCGCTTAAAGCAGGCCCGTTTGTTAATAAAAAAACTGGATGCGCTGTTTTTAATAATTGCCTGGTGCTACATCATAATAAGTTGCATATTGATTACCGATCCTTACATCATCCACATACAACACCCTTTTGGTGGTGGTGGATACAATAGATGAAGTGGGGTTCCATGGCCACTTATATAAACCCGTACGCATATACGCACCATAAGTAGTACCGGTAAGTAATGTGGCACCGGTAAAGGTGAGTACCTTCACACCATCTTTCCAGGCTTCCACCAATCCATCGCTGCCCATGCTCCACTTTACATGAAATACAAAATCTGTCCATTTATTTTTGGTGTACGAACCCAATAAGGTTTGTTTGTTACCAAACCTGGTGATCCGCCACTGCCCATTTTGTGTCCACAAGGCAAGTGGCGGGCTGCCTACGTTCGTATGCCACTGTGTTACAATTTCAGGTGCAGCATCCGTTACATAATCACTGGGGAGATAGTAGCTGGCTGCGTACCATCTTTCCACTTTTGCCACAGGCTCGCTTTTTGAATACCGGAGCGCTTCGCTTCTTTTACCATAGCCGATCAATCCATCTGTTTTGCGCAATTCATAGCGGGTACTGTAACTTCCGGTTCTGGCTGCAGTTGTAACCCGGCTGATGGAATAAGTGCCGAATTTCTGCAGCGAACCATAGGCCGTAAATGAATTGTAAGATAAACTGGTAAGTGAATTACTGGCTTCTGTTGTAAAATTGAACAACAGGTTTTTTCTTGTTCCCACCGTTAATGAAGCTGCAGTGGCAGCCATTTCATTTCCATCATTTGCAATGGGCGGCTCATCAGGTAACGCAAGGTCGGAGGGGTCATTAACATGAGAAACAGGTGTGTCTTCTTCAGCAGGAGAAGTGTTTTCTTTTTTACAGCTGAGTATCGATGCACTCAGCAATAAGCACAGCACTAGTGTGCCGTTTCGTGTACGGTTTTTCATAAGATGGTGATTTTTCTGCCTCCATTTCAATCATTATGCCAACTACTGTTAAATAAATACTGTTGAATAGTGGGAAAAGGATAATTTAATGAAAATGGATACACTTAAGCACCTAACAATGAGAAAAGTAAGGGGCAAATTGCTGCAACAAAAAATTCTTGCCGATTTTATCCACATTCATTATGCCATCATTATCCAGGTTGAATGGATTCATTTAAATAAAATGCCCCATTTTAAAAAATTGCTGTTGTTTTGCAGCGGAAAAAAAATCAAACGCTTGAGGAAACTTATCATTTTACTTGTACTCGTTACAGGCAGTGCTGGTATTTGCCGGGCACAATTCCTGATGGATTTGCTCGACACCACCAAGGAAGCCGGCAAAGGCTTGTTGAATATCTATAAAAATTTAGACCACCTGCAGGTAAGTGCCTATATGCAGCCCCAGTTCCAGGTGATTGAGGAAAAGGGAGCCAAAACTTTTGAAGGAACTGATTTTATGCCGAATGTAAGCAACCGTTTCATGCTTCGCCGGAGCCGTATCCGTTTTGGTTACCTGCATGTTAACAGTAAAAGTGAACCAGGGGTACAGATCAATTTTCAGTTCGATGCCAACGAACGGGGCTTTACCATCAGGGATATCTGGGGCCGGGTGTTTGAAAATAAATTCAGATTGTTCTCCTTTACCATTGGCATGTTTGCAAGGCCCTTTGGTTTTGAAACCAACCTCAGCAGCCAGGACAGGGAGAGCCCGGAGCGGGGCAGGATGAACCAGACATTGATGAGAAGCGAAAGAGACCTGGGGGCGATGGTAAGTTTTGAACCGAGAAAAGAATTGGGCTGGCTAAAAAAGATTAAGATCGATGCTGGTTTCTTTAACGGTCAGGGTATTAATGCCAATGGTGATTTTGATAACCGGAAAGATCTTATCACCCGCATGGCATTGAAACCTGTGCAGCTTACTAAAAAAATATCCTTGAGTGCAGGTATGTCTTTATTACATGGAGGCTTATTGCAGGCAACAAAATTTGTGTACGCCACTACAGAAGTAAACGGCCAAAAAAATGTGCTGGCTGATTCATCGCTCACTAACATTGGCCAGTATTCGCCCAGGATGTACAAAGGTGTTGACGCACAACTGAAAATTAAAAACAGGATTGGCTTCACAGAGATCAGGGCCGAATATCTTGCCGGTACCCAAACAGGATCTGCTAACAGTTCTGAAACGCCTACCGCTTTAATGAGCGGGAACAACGGCTTTTACAAAAGAAATTTTAATGGTGCTTATTTTTATTTTCTGCAGCACCTGTTTTCAACGGAGCACCAGGTGGTGATAAAATATGATTGGTACGATCCCAATACCAGGGTCAAAGGCAGGGAAATAGGAGCAGGGGGTACCAATTTTTCAGCGGCAGATGTACGCTACAACGCACTCCATATCGGTTATAATTATTATATCACACCCAATGTAAAATGGTCGCTGTTTTATTCAATTGTTTCAAATGAATCTACACAGCTTCCCGGTTTTACGGCTGATGTAAAGGATAATATTTTTACCAGCCGGGTACAGTTCAGGTTTTAAACGTTCAGGAAATGTATTTTGAACATTTCTTTATTGTGTATGTTAATGCCTTCAGGTAATACAACGGTATTCATCTGCCTGCTTAATTTTATTAGCGTTATTTTACTTTTATTTTCATTATTTCAAATACAGGAGTTTAATCAATGAGCAAACCATCTATCAATACCCTCGGGCAACTGAAAAAAAGCGGTTACAGTTCTGCATCAATAAAAGACGAGATCCGGAAGAACCTTATTAACAAGATCAAAGCAAAGGAAAATCCTTTTCCAGGTATCCTGGGCTATGAAGACACTGTAATACCCGATACTGAGCGGGCGCTGCTGTCGAGACATAATATCCTGTTTCTTGGTTTGCGGGGACAGGCCAAAACAAGAATGGCCAGGCAGATGGTGGAACTGCTGGATGAATATATACCTGTGATAAAAGGCAGCGAGATCAATGATGACCCATTACAGCCTGTTTCAAAATATTCCATAGACCTGATAGCCGAAAACGGAGATGACACGCCGATAGACTGGCTTCACCGGAGCCAGCGCTATGGTGAAAAGCTGGCCACACCGGATGTAAGCGTTGCCGACCTGATCGGTGATATTGACCCGATAAAAGCCGCCAACCTCAAATTGAGTTTTGCAGATGAAAGGGTGCTGCACTACGGCATCATCCCCAGGAGTAACCGCTGCATATTCGTGATAAACGAATTGCCAGATCTGCAGGCCAGGATACAGGTTTCTTTATTTAATATTTTAGAAGAAGGTGACCTGCAGATAAGGGGCTTTAAATTGCGGTTGCCCTTAGACGTTATGTTTGTGTTCACCGCCAATCCTGAAGACTATACCAACCGTGGCAGTATTGTAACGCCGTTAAAAGACAGGATTGAAAGCCAGATACTGACACACTATCCCAAATCAATAGAAACTTCCCTGGCTATAACAGAACAGGAGGCAGATATTTATGAAGAACAGTTACAAAAAGTGTCTGTGAGCGACCTGGTTAAACGCCTGATCGAACAAGTTGCCTTTGAGGCCAGGGCCAGTGAGTTTGTAGATAAAAAAAGCGGCGTGAGTGCCCGCCTTACCATTGCCGCTTATGAAAATGCAGTGAGCGCCGCAGAGAGAAGAGCCATCATCAATGATGAAAAACATACACAGGTTTGGATCAGTGACCTGGCAGGTATCATTCCTTCCATCACAGGAAAAATTGAATTGGTGTATGAAGGCGAGCAGGAAGGTCCTTACCAGGTGGCATATAACCTGATGGAAAAATCGATCCGCAGTTTGTTTGGCACTTATTTCCCCAACCCGGATACCTTAAAGAAACGCAAGGGAAAAGAACAGGAAGACAATCCATATAAATCGATCACCAAATGGTTCGACAGTGGTAACCAGTTGAATACTTTTTTTGAAACAAATGACCAGGACAAAATACAGTTGTTGTATAAAGTTGACGGGCTTCATGCACTGGTAAAGAAATTTTTTAAAGCCGCCAATGAAAAGGAAACTGCCCTGCTGATGGAATTTGTATTACATGGCCTGGCAGCACATTCACTGATCAGTAAAAAAGTACTGGATGGGCAAATTGAATTCAAAGACCTGATGGGCAGTATGCTCAACCTGGGTACACAGTCTTTTTCTGATGAAGATTTTAATGACAGTGATTTTAATTAATTCCTGGTTGTCATAAAAAAAGAACCTGCCCTTATCCGGCAGGTTCTTTTGGTTTTTAGGGAATACGCTGTTAACCAAAACCTTTTGTTGCTGTTCAGTAGTATGGATTAAGAACGGGTGATCGATTTTGCAGTAATGCTTCTTTTTTCTACATGCACTTCCACATTGCCTTCTTCCACCACTTCAATAGTGCCGGTAGAAAGGATGTTGAACCTGCATTCTCCTTTTGCCACCAGCGTGATCAATTCAGAATTAAGTGGTGTGGCGGAACTTACCTTTGAGTTACCACTGGCTTCAATTACGATCAGGTCTTTAACCGGTACATATACCAGTACTTTTTCTCCCTTGCCTTTTTTGTTTTTGATGGTCAGTACACCATTTACCTGTGTAATGGTAGTGGCGGCCATGTCACTGTTTTGGCCAAAGGTCCTGATGTCGGAAGAAGATTCGTCTTCGTACAACACTACGTCTACGTTTCCTTCAACAACTAATTTGCTGAAGTTGTTGTTCATGGTGATTTTTTTGGAGCTGCTGCTGGCAGTTTCACCAATGTTGCCGGCTGTTGCAGTTGCGAACGCTGATATTACTAATACCAGGGTTGCGATGATTGTTTTTTTCATGATTTGCTATACTTTGTTTTAATTACTCTGCAAATATCCATCGCAATTGCAGGCTGCACAACCCCATGTTAATGTGAAAGAATGTTTGCTGTATGCTGTTTTGTTCCGAAAACCTTAACAACCACACCCGTTTACTCAATCATAAATACCGTTTGTACCCTGGTTGTACGGGATTGATACAAAACCGCATCACATAAATATGTGGTTTTACCAATTACGGAAAGCTTTAGCCTTAAATACAGGCGGTACATTTTGATTTGGAGGATTGCTGTAAGTTTGTTTTTTTAGCAGTATTTCCCAATAAGAAACATGCAAATACACGGTGCAGCTGTTTTATTGGCCGGATACACAACAGGTTACCAATGCAAAGTGATTGTACTTACCTTCCTTACCGCAGCACAGGATATTTTTCTGCCCTTGTTGCCGACTATATAAGTGGCGCTGATGAACTGAAACCATTGTATGATTTTGCAGCTGCAATAGATGGTGTAAAAGCAGCGGTGGCAGCCCGTAAACAATTTGTAACAAACAGGTCTTTACTGGCAGATGTATTCAAGGAGCAATACAGGAATATACAGCTTACTCAAAAGCAGCAAGCGTATATCAGGTTGCTCAGCAACAACAATACATTTACGGTTTGTACGGCACACCAGCCCAATATTTTTACAGGATATCTTTACTTTATCTACAAGATTGTGCATGCCATTAAACTGGCAGAAATATTAACGAATGAAATAGCTGATTGTGAGTTTGTACCGGTTTATTATATGGGCAGTGAGGATGCCGACCTGGAAGAGCTGGGACATATTTACCTGGATGGCAAAAAATACGAATGGAAAACCGATCAACAAGGGGCGGTAGGCAGAATGAAGGTGGATAAAGCGCTGGTGCAGTTGATACATGAGTTCAGCGGTCAATTGCTGGTGCATCCTTATGGAAAGCAGATCGTAGACCTGATGAACCGGTGTTATAAAGAAGGCGTAACCATTCAGCAGGCTACATTTGAACTGGTGAATGAACTTTTTGCAACCTATGGTTTACTGATACTGTTACCGGATAACAGGTTATTAAAAAATGAATTTGCGCCAGTAATAAAGAAAGAGTTGCTGGAGCAGTTTTCTCATACAGCAGTTGCCGAAACGGTAGCTGCCTTTCCGGCAAAATACAAGATACAGGCTGCTGGCAGGGAATTGAATATGTTTTACCTGGAAGATGACAGCAGGGAACGGATCGAAATGGTCAATGACTCCACCAGCCTTGCTCAGCACAAACAATGGTCAATTGTGAATGGAGAAAAAGTATTTGAGGAACAGCAAATACTGAATGAATTAAAAGAATTCCCGGAACGGTTCAGCCCCAATGTAATTCTCCGCCCGGTATTCCAGGAAACCATATTGCCAAATGTTGCCTTTATTGGAGGGGGAGGAGAAATCGCTTACTGGCTCGAACTAAAAAAAGTATTTGAAGCAGTGGGGGTACCCTATCCGGTACTGGTAGTCCGCAATTCATTTTTACTGGTGGATGAAAAAAGCAGGGCACTCATTCAAAAACTCAACCTTACTGCAGCAGAATTATTTACACCGGAATTTGAGATGATGAATGAACTGGTGAAACGGCAAAGTAATAACCAGCTTAGTTTAGAAGCCGAAAAAGCAGCGATAAAACAACTATATACGAAGCTGGGTGCTGTTGCCGGCAAGGTTGACGGTACCCTGCAGAAACATACGGAAGCCCTGCTGAATAAAGCACTGGATAAAATAGATGCTCTGGAAAAGAAAATAGTAAGAGCTGAAAAGCTAAAGTTTGAGGCGCAGCAAAGACAACTGCACAAACTTAAAGAACAATTATTCCCTCATAAAAATCTGCAGGAAAGAGTCGAGAATTTTATGCTGCTGTATGCCAAAAGCGGTAGTGCCTTTATTGAAACCATTTATACCCATTCCCTGGCACTTGAGCAGGCGTTTGCGGTTGTTAATACTGAAATAGTAGCTTAGTGTGATGTAATCCGGGGTGTTTTTTTTCCAGGCAACTACTTTGTTTCGTTCTATAAGGACACCCAATATCTTAAAAAGAAAACCTTCCGTAGAAACGGAAGGTTTTTAACGATTGCTTGCCATATGAAAATTTGTAAAAAATATTGTGGAAGTATACTATTTTAACCGGATAGGATACTATATTTGCTGACTTTTAACACGATTGCCTGTCATCTCTTTTCTATCCAAACGCTCAGCTTAACAGTACAAAACTAAGCTGGGCGTTTGTTGTTTTAACACCAACTTCTTTATTGTTTAATGATGCTTAAAGCCTGTTTGAAATGCTGAAACCCTTTGCTGGTATGCTTTTCAGGCTGAAATGGGAATGATTGCCAACCCTAAAAAGGGGCGGTTTTTGAGTGGAAATTAATTGTAAAATTGACGTTTAAAGGTTGATTTTATCTAGTTTTGCCAGGTGTTTTTCACTGAACCTGGCACCCAGGCCAATACCTCCTGGAAGGATAATTTCGCCTTTACTGGTATAAAGGATGCCATCTTCCACTGGATCTTCCTCAAACATTAAGGGGGTATCAAAGTCGCAGTGAATAATGTTATCGCTGCTGAGCGCTACATGGGCCGCTGCAGTAAAACCAACCCTGCTTTCCAAAAAGCCCCCCATTTGTATCTGGATTCCCCGCTGTTCGGCCATGGCAATGATCTTCTCCGCCCGGAATATACCGGATGATTTGCCCAGTTTTACATTCAGCAGGTCGCAGGCTCCTATATCCAGCAATCGTTGGGCATCCTGTTCATCACAACAGCTTTCATCAGCCATCAATTTTATGGAGCTTTGTTGTTTTATCAGTGGCAGGTTCATAAAATCCCACCTGGGTATGGGCTCTTCGCAATGCTGGATATAGAAGGGTTCCAGTGCTTTTAAAATTTCCACGGCATTCATTGCATTCCATCCCTGGTTGGCATCAATACGAATGGGTATCTCCATACCAACGGCCTCTCTTATTTGCCGGATGCGTTCGGTATCTTCTTCTTTGGTGCCACCGAGTTTCACTTTTATAACCGTAAATCCATTGGCTTTAATAGTGGCTGCGTCCGCCGCCATGGTTGCCGGGTCTTTAAAACTCACGGTGTAGTCTGTCAGCAGGGTTTTGTTATTGCTACCACCCAAAAAAGCATACAAGGGAAGCCCCGCTTGTTGCGAAGCGATGTCGTACAGGGCCATATCAAAGGCGCTTTTGATACTGCTGTTGCCGAAGATCACGCTGTTCATTGCTTTGTGACAGGCTTCAATATCCAGTGCATTCTTGCCTTTTAAAATGGTGGCCAGGTACTTTCCCACCACCATACCCGTTTCCATGCTTTCGCCATTGATGGTCATAAAGGGGCTGCATTCGCCCGTACCTGCAATTCCTTCCTTTGTTTCGATGATGACGATCACATTTTCTGCATGGGTAAGCGGGCCAAGCGAAATGATAAAAGGTGTTGTGAGTTTTATTCTGGAGGCGTAGAGTGTAATGGAGGTGATGGTGGCTGTCATGGAGTAAATATAATGAAGAAGGGTTTTGTATTATGGGTAAAGCCTGCGCTTAAGTGAAAAAATATTAGGTGTTCGTAGGGCGGCGAGTGCTTCAAGCCAAATCATGTATGAACCCGACTATCTTCCCTTTTTACAACCTACATTTCCCGCCATTTAACATTGGTCTTCAACCATTCACAACATTTTAAGAAAACATTATTCCCCCATCTGTTGTAATTGAAATAAATACAGTGGTTTTTCCGTTAATTTTACTTCATGCTACTACAATTAAAGCAGATAATTATGAATAAAAAATTTCTCCCGGTATTACTGGTGCTCACCGTGGCCTGTTTCTTCTTTGCTTTTTCAAGAACCAGCAGTACTGCCGACAATCCGAAATCCCGCTATGAAAAGATCCTGAGAAACATCGGACTGATACTGGAAGAAGGGCATTACAGTCCCAAAAAGATCGATGATGCATTTTCAAAGAACGTTCTGAATGGATTTATCAAAGAACTGGATGACGATAAAACTATTTTTCTGCAGGCAGATATCGATAGCTTTCAACGTTTTACCAGCAAAATTGATGACGAGATACATGGCAACAAGCTGGAATCTTTTTACTTTATTGCCGAATCCTACTCCAGAAGGCTGAACGAAGCTTCCACTTTTTATACCGATGTACTGGCAAAACCTCTTGATTTTACAAAGGAAGAAGCGGTGCTGTTAGATGGAGACAAAGCCAGTTTTGTAAAAACCAATGCAGAGAGAAAAGATCTGTGGCGCAAGCGGGTTAAATACATGGTGCTCACCCGCTACAACGATATGCTGGAAGACAGGGAGAAGAACAAGGACAGGAAAATAACAGCAGAAACAGACAGTGCAACGGCTGATGCCATCAAAAAATTTGTGTACAAAGCCGATAGTACGCTGGAGAGGGAATCACGTGACCAGGTAAGAAAGCAGCTTGACCGCTATTTCACCACTTTAAAGAACCACAATACCACAGACGAACTTTTTAGTTCTTTTGTAAATGCCATTACCGTTGAAATGGATCCTCATACCAACTATATGGCGCCTGTTGACAGCCGTAGTTTTAATGAAATGATGAGTGGGAAATTTTATGGTATTGGTGCCCAATTAAAAGAAGAAGAAAGTAAGATCAAAGTATCCAGCCTGGTAACAGGCGGTCCGGCCTGGAAAAGCGGTGAACTGGGTGTGAACGATGAGATCATGAAGATAGGTCAGGGTACAGCCTAACCAGTGGATGTAACCGGCTTTGCTGTAACAGATGCTGTAAAATTGATCCGTGGCGCACAATCGGGCACCGAAGTAAGACTGACCGTACGTAAACCAGACGGTAATGTAAAAGTGGTGGTGTTAAAAAGAGACGAGATCAAATTAGACGATACGTTTGCAAAAAGCGCCATCATCAATGGAGAGCATAAAATTGGCTATATCTACCTGCCTGAGTTTTACATGGACTTTAATGACCCCAACGGACCAAGGTGCAGTGATGATGTGGCGAAAGAAATTGAAAAACTGAAAGCAGAAAATGTAGAAGGTATCGTGATGGATCTCCGTGGTAATGGCGGTGGCTCCTTACCGGAAGTGGTGAAAATGGTGGGCCTGTTTATAGAAGACGGCCCCGTGGTGCAGGTAAAGGCAAGGGAACAAGAGCAGCCGATGCAGTTAAGAGATAAGGACAAAGGTGTTTTATATGCTGGTCCATTGACTGTGATGGTGGATGAATACAGTGCTTCTGCATCTGAAATATTTGCAGCAGCCATTCAGGATTACAAGCGTGGTATTGTTATTGGCAGTACGTCCACTTATGGAAAAGGTACAGTGCAGCGTACCATACCACTTACACCTTCAGAAACATCCTTTGGTTTTGGTAACAGGCCACAGGAAGACCTGGGTACGATCAAATTGACCATTCAGAAATTCTACCGGGTGAATGGCGGTGCCACCCAGTTAAAGGGTGTTGCTCCTGATGTGGTGATACCAGACAGGTATGAATACTCTAAAACCAGGGAGAAAGACAATGTGAATTCTTTGACATGGGATGAAATAGGTAAGGCTGAATATATGCCCTGGACTTCCACTTACAGCACAGAAGCCGTAGTGGCAACTGCCAACGAGCAGGTACAGTCAAGTACTATTTTCTCTACCCTGCGCAGAAATGTACAGTGGATAAATAAAACACTTGACAAACCAGTATCGCTTAACCTTACCGCCTACCAGGCAGAACAAAAACAAATGAAGCAGGTATATAAATCACTGGACAGTTTGTATAAATTACCAACCGAACTCAAAGTAAAACCATCTGAAACAGATGCTGCCAAACTGGAAGGTGACAAAGAAAAAACAGAGAAGAACAAACAGTTTATCAACCGGATCAAAAACGATATTTACGTAGATGAAACGGTGAAAGTGATGAACAATATGATACACCAGAATAACGTAGCTGTCAATAACCGCAACGCAGATGGTGCTGAGACACCAAAGAAAAACTAAGAACATCTTATCGTATACTAACGGCCTCCATTTTTATTGGAGGCCGTTTGCATATCAGGTGATCGATATCATTTGCTTAAGTTGGCAATAGTTTTTCTTTTACCCATCCCGGGGAAAACCGCCCGGGGGGCAGAGGTTATATTCCGTCAGTGGTTGTAAAGCCTGACGACCGTTATACCAACGTAAACGACATGGATATGGCAATTAGAATTTTAAATAGATAGGCAGTACCTGCTCTGAAGATTTAAAAGCGCCATACAACAATACAAACAGGAAGAACACCCCAATGTATGCTCCCAGTGGAACCTTATTCAGCCTGGCAATCAGTTTGTCTGCCAGGTCATCACTCAGCAGGTGAAGGATACCTGCAACCAGTATCATTAATAAAACGGGCTGGTAGTTTCCATAAAATGCTTTCCATACACCCGGACTAAAATCGTAAACGATCTGGTGGATCATGGCCGCTGCTGTATCATAACCGGAAGCCTTAAAAAATATCCAGCAGAAGCATACAAAATGAAAAGTAATGATGGCTGACAGGAAATGATACAGTGGCTTGTTACTGATTGTTGCCAGTGCTTTACCGGTGAGGAGTATCCATACTTTATGAAAGGCCAGCGCAATACCATGCAGACTTCCCCAAATGATAAAGTTCCAGCTGGCGCCATGCCAAAAACCACCCAGCAACATGGTAGTCAATAAATTCAAACCGGCAGGCACCCCGGCTTTATCTTTTTTGATAAATGCCGGTAACAAAAACAATAATAATACAGCTATTGTAATCACTGCTGCCCAGGTATAAGCAAGATGAAAAAGTATGGTGCAGGTAAAGAATACGCCTGTAAAAAAAACGAGGGCAAACATATAGGTGGCTATGGTTCCTTTACGGTTGCCGCCAAGCGGAATGTACAGGTAATCTCTCAGCCAGGATGATAAGGAAATGTGCCATCGGCGCCAGAACTCGGTAATATTTTTACTTTGATAAGGCGATAGGAAATTGACCGGGATATTAAAGCCCAGCCATTTGGCAATACCCAGCGCCACATCACTATAGCCGCTGAAATCGCAGTAGATCACAACCGCATAGCCATACACCGCAAACAAATTTTCAAGCCCGGTATATCTTGAGGGATCGTCAAAAATATAGTCCACATAGTTAAGGGTCAGATAATCGGAGATGATCAGCTTTTTAAATAAACCTGATACAACCAGGTAAAAACCTTTGGCAAAATCACTATCTGTAATAACAAAAGGTTGGTTGATCTGTGGTACAAAATCATGCGCCCTCACAATGGGCCCCATAACGAGTTTGGGGAAAAAGGAAAGGAATAAAAGATAATCGCTGAATTTTTTTGCCGGCTCAAACTGGCCGCGGTAGATGTCGATGGTATAACTCAGGTTTTCAAATGTGTAAAAGGAAATGCCCACCGGCAGTAGTATGTTAAGCGGGTTAAAATGGGTGCCCAAAAAATTGTTGCTGAAATCAATAAAGAAGTTGGTGTATTTAAAATAAAACAGCAAGCCGAGATTAAAGATGATACTGGCCAGTAACAGCAGGAACTTTCCTGTTTTGTTTTTCACCCTGTAAATGGCATTTGAAATAATATAATCCACCACCGCAGACAGAATCACAAAGAGTACAAAGGATCCGCTGGCTTTGTAAAAAAAGTAAAGCGAAAAAAAGCAAAAGATATACCGGCGGAGGGTGAAGTTATTTCTGAAAGTATGGTACAGGATGATGAAGGCAGTAAAGAAAAATACAAAGAACCCATTGTTAAAGAGCAATGGATTTTTTGGGTCGTACAGGAACTGCTGCAAAAAAGCTTGCAGGTCAAACGATGGCATACAGTTACTTTTTATTATTTACTGGTTGAAGCATATTTATTATAATCTCTCATAAGGGCATTGAAAAAATAATGCGCCAGGGTATCCGCTCCACGCCAGTTAGGATGCACATAATCTTTATTGGCAAGAGAAGGTTGTTTTTCCGCCCACTTAACGATGGAATTATGTCCGCCCATGGTCTGGTATTGGTTGTAAAAAGCACAGCCGGTTTCGTAGGCAATAGTGGCCTGCACTTTTATCAATGAATCAATTCCCACAGCGCTCTGGTAGGCTCCGTCATAGCGGAAAGCCCTGTCTGCCGTGCTTACGATCAAAAAGTCTGTGTGCTGAAAACTTGTTTTTAATTTTTTTACAACGGGCAGCAGCATCCGGGCATACCAGTTAAAATTCCTGTCGTTTGGTTTAAAAAGCACATTCACGCCGTATTGCAGAATGATAAGATCGTAGTTGTTTTCCCGGGCCACCGATGAAAGAAAAGCGGTATCGATATTGCCAAACTCCACGCCGGATATTCCCCGGAACGAAAAATTATCCACGATTATGCCGGATCCTGTTTCAAAACTGATCCCATACACCGGAAGGCGGTTGTCGGTTACCGTTAGTTTGAGGTAAGGATTTTTATTTTCCTCCAGCAGCAATTTGCCAAAATTTAACCTGGCAGGTACGGGGATATTTCTTCCGTTGACATTCACTGTAATGGGCTCATCCGCATACCCATGCAGCAGGTATTTTTCAATCAAAGCTGTACTGTCCCTGATACAGCGGTCTCTCATTTCCACCCAGTCATTATGACCTTTAAAAAGATAGCCGGATAAAAACAGCTTGTTGTTCCTGCCACTCGTCTTGAAGTTTTCTTCTGTCCAGCCGGCAGAATAGTTATCGGTAGCCGTTATCCGTAATTTAGCCGTAGGAGAGGCAATGGGTAAAAATCCAACCCCGCTACCGCTAAACTCCTGCTGCAGCAATTGGCGGAAAGTTTGGGTAAGCAGGTCAGATTCGATCATGCTGTCGCCAAAATAGCCAATGCGGACTTTTCTCTTTTTCCCTTTTTTAAGGTCTTCCAGTTTTTGCATGAACCTGGTTAAAGAACTGGCAGACGTATCTGTATTAAAACTATTGATGAAGTGAGGCAGTTGGTACACCGCAAAGTCTTTGGCTGTTTTTTTTTCAATGATAACCGCCGGTTCATCTTTTACAGCAGCGCTGTCGGCAACGGCCAACAAAGAAGAATCCTTTGTAACTATATCGGCTATCAGATTGATCCGGTTAAAAACGGGCCAGTTGAAATGAAATACAGCAGCAGCCAGTGAAAAGGCTGTGTAAAGTAGAAAGCTGGTGACGGTAAATGATACGACTCGCCGGTTGCTGTTCATGGAAGGTTGGGCCTATGTTTTTTTTGCCAGTTGGTGTTTTTTGATGACCGTGGTAACCCGGTTTTTCCATTCTAAAGGTAATTCAGAATATCCACTTTTGCTGATGGCATCCACCCATAAATGATAATTTATATTTCCTTTAAGTCTTTTGTAATATTTTCTTTTGGCCAGCAGGTTACAGAAATCAATGTAAGAGGTAGTGATGTTCGGATATTGTTTATAACGGGTCTTGATCTTTCTTGTTTTTAGCAGTTTGTTTTTACCTACAATGCCAAAATGATTGTTCAGCAGTCTCGCATTTTTGCCAGCGCCGGAGGAGGATTCAATTGTTGCTACTGCAAGTATAACGGCAGCAGGTATGCCATAAGCAGCAGATAAAGAATCGGCCAGTGGACGGTATTTGTTGATGTAGGCCTGTGTTGATTGTGCAGCAGCAATAGCAGGCATGCACAGCACAATAAACCATAAAAAAGATTTCTGTAAAATTCGTTTCATGCCTTTTGTATTGCAGTTTAACAACCCGGTAGGTTCAAAAAAAAATCAAGATAAATAAAAAATTTGCGCTACTTGAAAATGATTTTTAAATCCCTGCTGTTTAACGGGCCATACTGCTGATACTATAAGTTATAACATCTCTTAAGTGACTGATTATTAGTACAGGGTTCTAAAGTTGGAAAGGTTCAACAAAATTTCTTCTTTTGTCTTTCGGCATGGAATTTGAAATTTAGCATTGGCTCCAACAATCATCTTATTGTAAACCATCTGCAGCAGAACTGCTCACTGCGCTGTAGATTCAATTAACTGCTATGTCAGTGAAAAACCCGAGAAGGAAATTTTTCAAAAGTTTCATTGCAAAAGAATCCGTACACAAAATTTCAATGGCAACTGAATTTCCAGGTGAAATATCTGCAGACGATCCTTTATTCGAAAAATTCTCCCGGAAAAAACCTGGCCGTGCCGGCGGAATAGTGAATGGTGATGCAACCGCTTTACGGGTAGGCAATGTTACCAGCGGAATTACCCCATATGCCGGTGTTTTTGGAGACTGGGAAAAAAAGCATTTGATCAACCGGCTCACTGCCGGATTTCGAAAAAGCGATCTGAATATACTTAATGGACTGTCTGTTTCGCAGGCTGTAGACATTCTTATTCCAATACAAACAAATATTCCTTCACTTGCCCCACCCATCAATAATTACCAGGCCAGCCAGCCGGATGCAGCCGGTGTGGCTTATGGACAAAGCTGGGTCAATAGTGCTTTGCAATGGAATGTCAGTAATCATCCGGAAACGGGGTATGCACGTATTTACGGATCATTAAAAAACTGGCAGGCTGGTGCCTATATCAAAAGCAATACTTCCATCACCGAAAAAATGGTACTGTTCTGGTATCATTTTATTCCCGTACAGTTGTTCCAGTTAGAACAGCAGAGCCCGGTGGGGATCAATGCCGGCCGTATCATGTACAATTATCTCTCACTGCTTCGAAACAATTGCTTGGGCAATTTTAAAACGATGATCAGGAAAATATGTACCGATCCTGCCATGATGAATTACCTCAGCAACCAGAATAATACCGCCGCTGAACCCAATGAGAATTTTGCAAGGGAACTCTTTGAATTATTTACGTTAGGTAAAGGACCAGAAAGCCAGTACACGGAGAATGATGTGGCAGAGGCAGCAAAAGTGCTTACCGGCTGGCTCACCGAAAATTTTGAACAATTGAATACCGTTACCAATTTTATTCCGGAACGGCATTCACAGGAAAATAAAACCTTCTCGGCTTTTTTCAATAATACGGTCATCAATAACCGGCCCGGTGCCAATGGCGCATTAGAACTGGATGATCTTATCAATATGATCTTTGCCAAACAACAGGTGGTGGCAAAATATATCTGCCGCAGGATCTACCGCTTCTTTGTGTATTATGATATTGATGCCAATATTGAAACCAATGTGATTGCCCCGCTTGCACAAACATTCATTAATAGCAATTGGGAAATACGGCCCGTGCTGTTGCAATTGTTTAAAAGCCAGCATTTTTTTGATGCTGCTAACAGGGGCGTGATGATCAAAAGTCCGCTTGATCTGTTTGTTGGTTTTTACCGGGTGTTTAATATGAACATTAGTCCCGTTGACAGCACGAACTACCAGGCTCTGTATGGCGCCTACGGAGTGCCACTTTATTACAGTGAGATCACCGGGCAGCACCTGATGAACCCGCCCACGGTAGCCGGTTGGAGGCCTTACTACCAGGAGCCTGCTTTTCACCAGGCATGGATCACCAGCGATTCTGTACAAAGAAGGTACAATTACCTGGAAGGTTTGTTGTGGGGATATTTTTATGAAATAGACTGGCGGGTAGATTTGATAGCCTGGGCAAGACAAAGCAGTGCGCCTGGAAATCCTAATACACTCGTGGCCGATACCATTAAATTTTTGCTGCCTGTTGATCTCTCGGCCAATAAAAAAAGCCAGATCAAAACACAGACATTACTGAGTGGCCAGCAAACAGACGGCTACTGGACCGGGGTTTGGAATCAATACAACAATAATCCAACAGACCAGGGTTTGTACGACCAGGTAACCTACCGGCTGAGAAATTTGTATTTCACCATTGTTCGTTTGGCTGAATTTCAATTGGCCTGATTAAGTACACCCGATCCAGTTTCCGATATCAATAAACTACACTGTATGAAACGTAAGGAATTTGTAAAACTGTCTGTATTGTCAGGCGCTGCCACCATGCTTGGTAAATCCATGGTGCATGCCACCAATTTACTCGACAGCCCTTTTTTGCAACAGGTGGCCCAGAGCTTCAATAGTTGCAACAGGGTGCTGGTGATCATCCAGCTTACCGGCGGCAATGACGGTTTGAATTGCATTATACCAATTGACCAGTACGCTTCGCTGGCTACAGCAAGACCAGCCATTGTGCCGCCACAAGCTCAAATTTTACCGCTCAACAATACTCCTACTACCGGCATGCATCCCTCTATGCCGGAGCTAAGGAACCTGTACAATGATAACAAAGTAAATATTGTACAGGGGGTGAGTTACAGTAATCCGAATTTCTCTCATTTCAGGGCCACAGACATTATGCAATCGGGGAGTAACAGTACACAGGTACTCACTACGGGATGGATGGGCAGGTACCTGCAATTGGATAATCCCGGTTTTCCGGATGGATATCCCAATAGTAATATGCCGGATCCGCTGGCGATCCAGATTGGCAGTTCGTTGCCGCTTACTTTGCAAGGCAGCGCTATCAACACAGGTTATAATGTAAGTGATCCACAGTCGCTCATCAATATCATTAATGAAACCACGGATGTGTCGCCGGCCAACGATTATGGCAGGGAACTTTCATTTATAAGATTGATGAAAGACCAGAGCAATGCCTATGCCACCACTATCAGGGATGCTTATAATGCCACCAGTACGCTTTCCACGCAGTACCCCGATGAAGACCTGGCTAACCAGCTGAAGATTGTAGCCAGGCTTATTAAAGGCGGGTTGAGAACCCCGGTGTATATTGTTAATCACCCGGATTCCTTTGATACGCATGATGGCCAGGTGGTGGCGGGCAATTATAACCAGGGGCGACACCCGGTAGCAATGGCTAAACTCAGTAAAGCGATCGGCGCTTTTCAAAATGATCTTGAATTGATGCAGGTGGATGAAAAAGTGTGTGGTATGACCTTTAGCGAGTTTGGAAGAAACATCAGAGGCAATGGCTCACTTGGCACCGATCACGGCACTGCGGCACCTGTTATCTTTTTTGGCACGAAGGTGCGTGGTGGTATGGTAGGTACATCCCCGTTACTGCCGGCGAATGCAACCGCAGATGATCATGTGCCCATGCAATATGACTACCGGCAGTTGTATAGCAGTGTGTTGCAAAAATGGCTTTGTATATCTGCTCCCGATGCGGATACCACGTTGCTGGATTCTTACAGTACGCTCTCTATATTTGATACTGATATCGTGTTACCGGTGCAGTTAGTTAGCTTTACAGCAGTGTGGCAAAATGAAGTTCCACAGCTTAACTGGCAGGTGGCATCCACCATGGGTATTCAATTGTTTGAAGTGCAGTGGAGTGGCAATGGCCAGGATTTTACCAGCATCAGCCGTGTTGCTGTGGATGGTGACAATAAACAGTACCAGCAGGTTCATGCAGCAGCAGCCGCTATCAATTACTACCGCATTGTTAGTATAGAACACAATGGAGAAAGATCCATCAGTAAAGTGCTCAGGCTGGCCAAAACAAACACCGGCATGGGACAGGTGGTTGTGATCAATCCCAACCCGGTAAAGGCAGCCAGCCCGGTGATAAGATTAAATCTGCTGGATGCTGAAAGCGGGGAACTGGTGCTGCATATTTATACAGATACCGGCATGCTGGTGTACCAGTTTGGCAAAGTATTACAGCAGGAAAATACCGTACTTGTTACTGTTAATAAATCCTTGATGGCGGGTGTGTATATGGTTTGGGTGAGCCTGCCGGGCGGTTACAAAAAAGCACACAAAATTTTATTGGTTCCGTAGCAGGGGATTGATTTTGGTGGATAGAACGGGTGATGGATAGATAAAAAGATTGCGGCGCCGGAGGCGCCGCAATCTTTTTATAACCTTGCTGTTGAAATTGAAAACTTTTTGTAACACCACATTAATGTGTACCCGAACTATATGGATCTGTTTTCATCAAAATTCTCCAGTTCTTTGCTCACCGCATTTAAAAAAGTAGCACCCAATGCACCATCAATGATCCGGTGGTCATAACTCAACGAAATGTACATCATGTGGCGAATAGCGATACTGTCGCCCTGCGGCGTTTCAATCACCATGGGTCTTTTCTTTATGGCACCCACGGCCATGATCGCCACCTGCGGCTGGTTGATAATGGGAGTACCCATAATACTGCCAAATGTACCCACATTGGTGAGTGTAAAAGTGCCGCCGGAAGTGTCATCAGGTTTTAACTTTCCCGTTCTGGCTGCATTGGCCAGCCCGTTTACTTTTTTAGTAAGACCTGTAAGATTCAGCTGGTCTGCATTTTTAATCACCGGTACAATGAGGTTGCCCGAGGGCAGGGCTGTAGCCATACCGATATTCAGGTCTTTCTTCACGATCAGTTTATCACCGTCAATAGAGCTGCTGAGCCAGGGATATTTTTTAATACATTTCACAATGGCCTCAATAAACAAGGGCGTGTAAGTGATTTTTTCGCCTTCTCTTTTTTCAAATTCTTTTTTCACTTTTTCTCTCCACAATACCATATTGGTAACATCACATTCGGCAAAACTGGTTACATGCGGACTGGTTTGTTTGCTGTCAACCATGTGTTTGGCGATCATCTTCCGCATCCGGTCCATTTCTATTATTTCTACATTGCCGGGATAACTAACAGGGGCCAGTTCTGTGTTTTGCGCAGGTGCCGGGGCAGTTGCGATATTAGCTGTTACTACAGGAGTTGCTGCTGGCTGTGGGGCCGGTGCACCTTGTGGCTGATGGCTCACCCCAATACCTGTTTTTCTTCCACCTGCAACATAGGCCAGGATGTCTTTTTTGCTCACCCTTCCATCCTGGCCGGTACCTGGTATTTTTTCCAGTTCCATCATACTGATACCTTCCTGCTGGGCAATATTGAGTACCAAAGGCGAATAAAAACGAAGTGATGAAGCCGTTCCTGCACTGGCCGCTGTGGTGGGCTGGTAAGGAATGGTTTCCACCACATTGGCTTCTTCATACACTGGAGCTGCCGGGGCTGGTTGAGCAGGAGCTGCCGTTACTGCAGCGTCTGCGCCCACCCTTATCCTTGCAATGGCAGCACCGATGGGTACCACATCATTTTCTTTGTATAAAATTTCCTCTATCACGCCGGCAACGGTGGAGGGCACTTCGCTGTCAACCTTGTCTGTTGCAATATCCAGTACCGTTTCATCTTCCTTAATGGTGTCACCGGGATTTTTATGCCACTTTAAAATGGTGGCTTCCATAATACTTTCACCCAGCTTGGGCATTACCAAATCAACTAAAGGCATATCAATATTGTATTTGTAATGAATAAAAGAGAACCCTGCAGCAGGCACTTCTCATTTGGCGCAATCGGTGCCAAAGGTAAGTATTTGGAGGTAATGGCAAACGGGCATCAAAGACCGCCGGTAATTTTTAGAGATGGAATTTCGGGAACAGAGTGTTGAAGCAGGAAGTTGAGCAACAGTGGTGTGCTATCTTCCTTTCTTTGCAATCATTATGAGCCTGGGCGATTTTCTTACATCATATCCGCCAAAATTATAATCACCAAATACATCCTGTATCTGAAGGCCCTGGTAAGCAAACATCTCGGTAAAATCACCCAGTGAGAATTTCGCTACTTTTTCCGTGTACACCAGTGGTGTATCCAGCGCTTCGTCCTCTACCTGTATCTTTTTGTAAAAATGGGTTTCATCAAACCACTTGGTGATAAAATAATTCACCCCATCAATTTCTTTTTCAAACTGGTGTACCAGGTGGTCTTCTGCATAATGCACATTGAGGTAGTCCATTACAAAACAGCCGCCGGGTTTGATCGCCTGCGCAATGGTGCGGATGGCATTATCATGTTCCCGTCTTGTATTGAAATAGCCAAAACTGGTAAAGAAATTAAAAGCCTGGTCATAATAATTGATGCGGAAAGGCAGGCGCATATCATGCAGGTAAAAATGAAGGTTTTCTTTTTCCTGCAACAGGGCTTCTTTGATGCTGTCTTCACTGATATCGATACCGGTAACATCAAAACCTTTGTCGGCCAGGTGAATGGAATGACGGCCCTTGCCACAGGCCACATCCAGCATAACGGAGCCGGGTAGGGGCCGCAGAAAGTCTATGAGTTTATCGATAAAGGCAGCCGCTTCTTTTTCATCCCTGTTAAAATACAACTGGTGGTAGTAAGATGAATTGAACCAGTTTTTAAACCAGGGATGCTCTTCCATAATTTCTGTTATTTATAAGAAGGTTTTTATTGACAGCACGATCAATCCATAGACCAGGGTGGTGACAAATATGCCCTTGGCCGTTTTGTCTTTGCTGGTATTGATATAAATGGTAAACAGTGCAGCATTTAATAACAGGGAAAGGCTTAACGCCACCGTCAGCGTTTTATAACCAGGCTCCACCCTGAACATCCATTGAATTGTTTCACCGATCGTCAGCATTTTAAAATTATACATTTTAAAAAGCAGTATGCCCAGTACAGGTGCTAATAAACCCATTATCAAACCCATCAAAAAATTATCCTTTTTCCAAAACATTATATTTTCCAGTTTTTTTCTAATTGTGATTTTAATTTGTAGTTGGTAAGATCAAACTGTACCGGCACCACGCTTACATAATTATTCTTCAGCGCCCATACATCTGTATCCTTTCCTTTATCAAAATTGATGAACTCCCCGGTGAGCCAGTAGTATCTTTTACCATGAGGGTCTTTGCGTTCTTCAAAATCCTCTTCGTATTTGGCATAGGCCTGCCGGCAAACTTTTACCCCTTTGATCAATTCTTTTGGTATGGAAGGGATGTTTACATTCAGCAATAAATGCTTATCCAGCTTTTTCTGCGTCAGCAAACTGCTTACGATGGTTCTTACATAATGCCTGGCAGCCGTAAAATCGGCTTCATAGCTGTAATCCAGCAGCGAAAACCCGATGCTGGGGATGCTTTCGATACTGGCTTCCATGGCAGCGCTCATGGTGCCACTATAAATAACATTAATAGAGTGATTGGCGCCATGGTTGATACCACTAAGGCAAAGATCAGGTTTACCATGCAGTATTTTATCCACCGCCAGCTTTACACAATCTACGGGGGTACCGCTGGTTTGCCAGGCTTCTATATCACCGAACATATCCATCTTTGTCATCCGCAGGGGATGCCCGATGGTGATAGCATGTCCCATACCACTCTGTGCTTTATCCGGTGCCACCACTACTATTTTTCCCAGGTCTTTTACGGCTTCCACCAGGTTACGTATACCCGGCGCTGTTATACCATCATCATTGGTGATCAGGATGACAAGCTGTTTTTTTGCTTTCGCCATTGTTGCTGATTGAGATTGAAGTAAAATTAAAAACCAGGTACCAGTTCCCTGCTGATGCCTGCCTGCCGGAATGGCCAGGGGATGGAAACGAGGATGAGTAAAAGCGCCAGGCCGAAATAGATCAGCATACGTTTGTGTTTGGCTGCATCTGTACTGGCTTTTTTTACGGCCACCCTGCCCACATGCACCAGTATCCAGGCCAGTATCATCATAAAACCGTGTTCCATTACAAAAAACCGTACGGATACATCTGTTTTTAAATTTGACATCCTGCTCATCCAAGAATTACCAAAGAGTAAGATAAGCCCCAGCAGCAACTGAATATCACAACTGATCATAAACAACAGGTTGCTCTTATTATCACTTTCTGTAAACACCCTTTTTTTAAGCGTACCAGACAAGGCGTTGATCAATGTAAGCACACCAAAGAGCAACACTGCCCAACGGATGATATTGTGTATAACTGCTACTGTTTGCATAATGTTAGTTTTTGCAAAAGTAAGGGCAAGAGGTCAATGGGCAAGGAGGGAATATGCAAATAGGCAACGGGGAATCGGCCATTGAAAACAGGCAAGATGTGAAAGGAGCAATAAGTAAGTGAGCAAAATGGTTATACAACTAGTGGGCAAATGGCAAGTGAGCATTTGCATGCAGGCAAGAGAATAAAAAGCCTCAAAGCAAACGATTAAAAAGAATAGATGCAGCAGGCAGAAAAAAAGCATATCAATCATTAAATCAATTATAATTCCCGTAAAATCTACCCAGTCAATAGGTAAATTTTAAGTATCATAAAAAATTTAGGATAAAAAATTTGGACGTAACTAAAATGTTTAGTATGTTTGTGCTAATCAAATTAGTCTGGTTATGTCACAAGCAGGTCAAAACTTAAAATATCTCCGCAAATTAAGGGGATGGACACAGGAAGAATTTGCCAACAAACTCGGTATCAAGCGTTCTTTAATTGGCGCTTATGAAGAGGACAGGGCCGATCCAAGGCTGGAGGTAATGGAAACCGTATGCCACATGTTTAAAACAACGCTGGATGAACTCATGTTGAAAGATATGAGCGATACCGGCGGCAGTTACCTTGCCAAGCGGCGCATGCAAAAAATGATGACGGTTGAAAGAAATGTCATTCATTTTGTGCCAGTAAAAGCTGCGGCTGGTTACCTGGCAGGTTATGCTGACAGTGAGTTCATTGATGAATTGAACACTTTTACCCTGCCTATGCTCAGCGGTGGTAATTACCGTGCTTTTGAGATCATTGGCGACAGTATGATGCCCACACCCAGCGGCAGCATTATCGTGGGTGAAAAAGTTGATAGTACCGAAGATGTAAAAAATAACCAGGCCTATATTGTAGTCAGCCGTAATGAAGGAATTGTGTATAAAAGAATTGTAAAAAGCAATAAGGCAAAGGGTAAACTAACCCTGGTTAGTGATAATCCGCAGTACCAGCCATACCAGGTAAATGCGGAGGATATTGTGGAATTCTGGCATGCACAAATGGTTTTAAGTAAAGTGACACAGCAGCAGCGTTGGGATATGGATTCGCTTGCCAGTATGGTAAATAATTTACAAAACCAGGTGAGTTCGCTCAAGAAAAAGATGAATTGAGTTTGTCATGGCAGGGCTAAGTAAAAAGCTGGTTTTTTTATCTTGGGTGTTGTCGACATCAAAAGGAGTTGAGTTTCAGCAGGTCAACTTCGGTTTATAGATGATGGCTAATAGCTCAAAACTGGTAGCTCGTAACTCGTAGCTTGTAACTCATAGCTCGTAGCTTGTAACTCATAACTCGTAACTCATAACTCGTAACTCATAACTCGTAACTCATAACTCGTAGCTCGTAACTCGTAACTCGTAACTCGTAGCTCGTAATTCATAACTCATAACTCGTAACTTGTAACTCGTAGCTCATAACTCATAACTCATAACTCGTAACTTGTAACTCGTAGCTCGTAACTCAAAACCCATAACCCACAACCCATAACCTATTTAAACAGTGTATAACTAAACAATAACTACCAATCAACCTTTCATAATTTCACCGATTCAGATACATCCACTAAACATTTAAAAACACACAATTATGATCAAGCTACAGGTAATTGGCAATCTGGGAAAAGATTGCATTGTAAAAGACATCAACGGCAAAACAGTCATCAACTTCAGCGTGGCCCACAGCGAAAAATATAAGGATTCTCAGGGCAATTTAAAAGAACGCACCACCTGGGTGGAATGTGCATACTGGACAGACCGCACCGCCATTTCTCCGTATCTTACAAAAGGCACCACCGTATACGCAGAAGGTTCCCCTGAAGCAGACGCTTACATGAACAAAGAGAACCAGGCAGCCGCCACTTTACGCATGCGGGTACAAAATATCCAGTTGCTGGGCAGCAGGCAGGGGGGAGACAACCCCAATCCCAATAGCAATACGGGCAGCAATAGTTTTGCAGCGCCGGCCAGTACCCCCGCAGCAAGACCAGCCGCAGCTGCACCCGTTCCGGAGGCAGCAGCCGATGATCTTCCGTTTTAATTTTTTGAATAAGGATAAATATTAACCGGCACAAGTGCCGGTTTTTTTTATGAACTAAAAACCGGGAAACCCCTTTTGCAACGTAGCAGGCCCTTGAAGCAAACTGCTAAGTGCTGCAAGCACTGTAGATATTACGCCTGTGCTTTCTTTTTATTGAAATACGGCATTAAAGCCAGGCATACAAATCCCACCACCAGGATAATAACACATTGCGCCATCCATTGCAGCGTACCGTTGGCATAGGCAATGCCTTTATTTACGCCATACAATACCAATACCGACTGTACAAATTTAGGATAGGCTCCAATACCCCCGGGCGTAATGATCATACCAATGCTGGCAAAAGCCAGTACCGGGAAGGCCACCATAAAGGGCAGGTTGTCTGTACCAGCCGTGGCTAAAAAGCCGAGGTAAGTACCCCCCACATAACAGCACCAGATAAAAATGCTGTGAAAAATAAAGGTCCATTTATCTTTCATCTTTCCAACACTCGTGAGCCCGGCTTTTATACCTTCAAACATGCTTTTGATTCGAACTACAAAGCCCTTGTGACTGTATTTCCTGAAACTATACCTGGCCAGGAAATAAAGCAGCATTAAAACTGCAACGAGTATCCCAAGTTTTATCAGCAAGGCTTTTATACCGCCTTCTAAAAAATTCTCCCGGATGGTTTCTTTGGCAAATTGTCCAATAAGATCGTACTGGGTAAAAATAGTAATGGCAAAAACGACTAAGAGGCAAAGCACATCCACCACCCGTTCAACCAATATGGTGCCCACCAGTTTATCTGCCGGCACTTTTTCATAACGGGCAAGGATGGTGCATTTGAGCACCTCGCCCAGGCGGGGAAAAGCCAGGTTGGCGAGATAGCCCACCATTACTGCAAAAAAAGTATTTAGCAAGCCGGGGTTATAACCCATGGGTTTCATCAGCAGTTTCCAGCGCATGGCCCTGCTTACATGACTGGCAGAAATGATGATAAAAACAGGAAAGATCAAAACATAGCGGGCAGAAACCAAAGCTTCCTTACATTCCCGCAGGTCTTCTGCACTCATTTTATCAATACTCCACCAAACCAAAAAAACACCCAGACCCAGGAACAACAAATATTGCAGCGCAGTGAGTAATTTTTTCTTCATACAAGGGCGTAAAAGTACAAACTAATTGGAACAAGGGAGTTTTATCAAATTATTGCGGTCAGGGGAGTGCGATTGATACCGAACCATGTCTATTTTTTACAAGAAATCTACCCCGCAAACCGTATTTTTGCGTTCTAAATTTTACAACCATGCCAGGAACAGAATTATACGGTGTAGAAGAAAGAAAAGAAGTGAATGATGTAATGGAAACAGGGATATTCTTCCGCTATAACCATGATGCCCAGCGCAACGGCATCTGGAAGGCGAAGGAATTTGAAGCCGAAGTAAAAAAGGTAACAAATGCAACATATGCCCATGCTGTAAGCAGCGGCTCCACAGCGGTTTCTACAGCACTGGCGGCAGCAGGTATTGGCACAGGCGATGAAGTGATCGTTCCTCCGTTTACTTATGCAGCAAGTGTGGAAGCCGTATTGTTTGTTGGTGCCAAGCCGGTATTTGCAGAAATTGATGAAACGCTTTGTTTAAGTGCGGAAGGAATTAGAAAAGTGTTGACGCCAAAAACAAAAGGCATTTGTTTGGTACACATGTGCGGCGGAATGGCCAATATGGATGAAATTATGGCGATTGTAAAAGAACACGATCTGATTTTGGTGGAAGATGCAGGCCAGGCATTTGGTGCTTCGTACAAAGGAACCAAGGTTGGGTTGTTTGGAAAAACAGGTTGCTACTCTTTCGACTTTTTTAAAATAGCTACTGCGGGCGAAGGCGGAGTATTGGTTACAAATGATGAGGCCGCTTATAAGTTAGCAGACTCGTACAGCGATCACGGCCACGACCATGTAGGGAATAACCGTGGTATGGAGCAGCATCCTATCATTGGTTTTAATTACCGCATCAGTGAGCTACATGCAGCCATTGGTAAAGTGCAAACCAGCCGTGTGCCCGAAGTAATGAAACGCAATAACAAAAACAAAAAACTCCTCACCGAATTATTGTCGAAAACCGAAGGCATTTCATTTGCCGCCATTGCAGATGCGGATGGTGATTCTGCCACTTTCTTAAATATGTTTTTGCCTGATACGGCAATTGCAAAAGCTGTGGTGGATGAATTTAATAAAACAGGCATCACCGGGTTTAATTACTGGTTTACCAATATGTATCATTTCATCAATCAGTGGGAACATATCAAAGGATTGAAAACAGCATCTAGGCTGGCAGTTGAAGTGCTGGGTGCACCCCAGGATTATATGAATCTTGATCTGCCAAAATCACAGGAAGTGATTGGTCGTTTGGTTTCATTCGGTATACGTTGTACCTGGACGGAAGAAGAGATACATGCATTGGCAAAAAATATCAGCGCCTGTGTTGAAAAGGTTTTGGTGCCGGTTAATTGATAGCAGCCAGATAATAATGTTTTTCAATCCCGAAGAAATTACATTTTAATAAAATTGTGTCATTGCCAAATTTCAAAATCATCAAATTGTCAAATCAATAATGCTTCACAAGAATTTTAAAAATATAGATAAAGTAGTTTTTGGCCGGGGCAGTTTTGATAATATGGCGGGCATCCTTGCCGAAAAAAGAAACGGAGGTTTTTTTCTTTTTGTAGTGGATAATTATTTCGCCGGAAAAGAACTGCTCAAAAGAATTCCTGCTGAGGCAGCCGATATTATAAAGCTGATTGATGTTGACCCGGAAGAACCCACTACAGAATTAATTGATGCATTAAGAGATGAAGTGTTAACTGGTAAAGGCATTCCTGCTGGTGTAATCGGCATTGGTGGTGGCAGCATCATGGATATAGCCAAAGCAGTATCACTGATGTTTACCAACGAAGGTTCTTCCACACAATACCAGGGATTGAATTTAATAAAAAAGCCTGGGATTTATCACCTGGGTGTGCCAACGATCTCCGGTACGGGTGCAGAAGTATCCATGACGGCGGTACTCACCGGACCTGAAAAAAAATTAGGGTTAAAATGCGACTGGACAGTTTTTAACCAGGTGATACTGGATCCTGAACTGATCGCTTCTGTACCTACAGATAAATGGTTATACACTGGCATGGATACCTACATTCATTGTATAGAAAGTGAAAATGGTATTTTAAACAATGCTTACAGTCACGCTTATGCGGAGCAAGCATTAAAACTGTGCCGTGAAATTTACCTTGGCGATAACGCAGGACAAAATGCAGAAAACGATGACAAACTGATGGTGGCGAGCATGATGGGAGGATTGAGTTTAACCTATTCTGAAGTAGGGGTTTGTCATGCATTGTCTTACGGGTTGTCAAAAATTCTGCATGAAAAACATTGCTATGCCAACTGCCTGGCCTTTCAGCACCTGGAAGACTATTATGCAGATGGTGTAAAAGAATTGAAACAAATGCTGGTGCAGCACAATGTGGTGTTGCCAACAGGGTTGAGTAAGAACTGGAGTGATGAAACCATCACCGCCATGGCACAGGTGGCTTATAACTTACCGCACATGTGGAACCACGCTATTGGTAAGGACTGGAAGCAAAAGATTACTTTAGACACTATTAAAGATTTATACAAAAGATTTTAACCATGAGCACAAAAAAAGTAAAAGTTGGCAGTATTGAATGTGGAGCGGATGAGCTGTTTGTTATTTCTGGCCCCTGCGTGATTGAAGATGAAGGGATCATGATGCGTACGGCAGAGAAATTAAAAGAAGTAAGCGCCAAACTAAATATCCCCATTATTTTCAAATCCTCTTTTTCTAAAGATAACCGCAGCAGTTTAAAATATTACAATGGTCCCGGGCTTGCAGAGGGCATGCGGATTTTGGCAAAGATCAAAGAACAGTTTGGTTTTAGTGTGCTCACCGATATCCACTATCCAGACCAGGCGGCAGCAGCGGCGGAGGTTTGCGATGTATTGCAGATACCTGCTTATCTCTGTATGCAAACAGGCCTGATGGTAGCGGCTGCAAAAACCGGTAAGGTGATCAATATCAAACACGGACAGTTCCTGGCTCCGGATAATATGAAGCACCCGGTGAACAAATGTGTGGAAAGCGGTAATGATCAGATCATCCTCACCGAACGGGGTTTTACCATGGGTTACAACGACCTGGTAGTTGATCCGAGGAGTTTTTATCATATGGGCAGGCTTGGTTATCCCGTTGTATTTGACATTACCCACTCTGTTCGTAAGTATGGCATTCCCAGTTCTGATGCAAAAGGCGGCAACAGGGAATTTTTACCTGTATTGAGCAGGGCAGGAGTGGCCTCCGGCGTGGATGGTGTATTTATTGAAACGCACCCCGATCCTTCCACTGCTTTATGCGATGCCGCCAGCCAGTTATGTGTGTTTGACCTGGAAGAGTTTTTAAAACCGCTGATCGAGTTGCATGCGATAGAGGTGAAATACAGAAAATAAATCGTAAAGTTTCTCTCAACGCTTTTTATAATAATGCCATTTTTGATACTTTTGAAAATAACTCGGCGCATCTCCGGTGTGCATATATCTTTGAAAAAAATTCCCTTTCGAAATGGCAATAACCGTTGTGTTGCCGGCCTGAATTCCCAACTGTCCAAAAACGTTATTGGCATTAAGTGGAGTCCAGTTGTTATTCACTAAAGAAAAAGACCACAGAACAGTTTGGTAATCTCTTGAGTAGTGATCTGCAAGTTGAATTAAACTATTGGTTGTAGCATTGAAGAACTGGTTGGCCTTTGGGATAGCACCGTATCCGTTCTGTAAAGGGATACTTGGTAATGCTGTCCATGTGTTTGTAGAGATGTTGTACTTGTAACAGCGATAGGTACCATAAGTACCACCCATGCGATACACAGAATTAGTGCTAACATAAATAGCTGTTCCATCGCAGTTAACAACTGTGCACACGCTGTCAGGTGCATTAACAGAGGACATTGGTGCCCATGAATTGGTCGATATAGTATAGATAGCTCCCGTGGCATTGTAATAATAGTGGTTGTCAGCTGTTTTTGTGAAACCACCCCAAATAATCATGTGATCACCCCCATCATACGCGGCAACATGGCTGATTCTTGGGGTTAAAGGACACACGGCAAGTGTGGTCCATGAATTTGCAGCTGGATCATAGGCATAAAGATCCGGGCTCGCCAAAACAAGGTCGCTATATGCGCTATAATTGGCAGGTGGATGGTAACCTCCCCATATCAATAATTTATTGATACTTTTTGCCCACACCGCAGAATGACTGAGGCGTTTGTATACGGATGGGCCTGTTAAGGTATCCATCGCAGTTTTTACCGAAGTATTGTAATTGTATATAAAGCCTTCATCATATGGGTAATAATCCAGTCCGTTGATGCCATACCTCTCGCCTCCATAAATAAAAATACGGTTGCCGGAAGTGTCAATCGTTGCGGAAAAGTCAAGAGATCTGTTTATCCCTGTCCTTGGTTCTTTATAAACGGAATCCAGTGCAAGGTCATAAATAAATATTGATGTATCCCTGAAGTAAGAAGTTGTACCCAGTCTGATTAATTTGTTAGTGACTGATCCGGTATAAAGTAGTTTTTCATATTCGGTTTGATCAGAATAAGTGCCGGTAAAAGTATATGTGCCTGTTGTTGCTTTGGTGATCCAGCTACCTGGAAAAATTCCCATATTTTTTTTGAATACTTCATCTGTAAATCCCATGTAATCGTAAGCTGTGTCCGGGTAAAGCGTATCCGGAAACCTGTCACTGATAAAGATCCTTCCGGGCGACTCGGTGGTCAATGTCTCCCATCCTTGCCGGTTACTGAATGTGGAGATTCTTTTCCTGTCGGTATTATAGATCATCAAGCCCTCTGCAGGGTTATTGATGGCCTGGATCTGTAGCGAATTGAGCCTTGGGATCAAAATGCCCTTGTCTGTGCTTTTAATATCCAGCATGGCCGAACTGTCGGGACGGCTGTTGGTATTATTAATTCCCACCTGCGCAGATGAAGTTATGAAGGCGAAAAAACTGGCGTGTAAAAGCCAAAAATGAATAGGCATTTTTATTGGAATCATGGTTTTACAAGGATTGCTTATGCATTAAAAATAATGGTATCACCAGCCCAGTCAAAATGCTTTTTATACACCCCTGTTGATAACCGTTGCCTGGAACGATAACATGGTTCATTTTCATTCCCGTTTCACCATTCACGATTAATGCCTATTTTCGCCGCACAATAAACAAAAGAAAATGGAATTATATCTTGATTCGGCCAACCTCAAAGAAATTGAAGAAGGTTTTAAGCTGGGTTTTTTAAACGGGTTAACCACTACACCAACTTTCATGCAGAGGGAAGGTATTACTGATATTGATGGCATGATATTGAAGTTGAGTAAGATGGTGCCGGTATTGCAAATTGAAGCATTGGGTAATACCGCTGAAGATGTGGTAAAAGAAGCACATCGCCAGTTAAATTTTGGGTTGGATCCTAAAAAAACGGTTTTTAAAATACCTGTTTCTTTAGAAGGTGTACGGGCTTGTAAAATGTTGCGCAATGATGGTTTATTGGTAAACGTTCACCTGGTATATACACTGCAACAGGCTTATATGGCCATGCACGCTGGTGCTACTTATGTTTGTCCATTGGTGGGCCGTTTGCAGGACCAGGGACATGATGCACTCGGATTGGTAGAACAGTGTGTGGATGCGGTGGATCATTACGGATACGATACAAAGATCATGTTCAGCTCTGTTCGCAATGCGGAGCATGTTCGCAATGCGCTCAATATTGGTGTACATACCATCACTGTTCCCCTGAAAATATTGAAAGGGCTAACAGAAAATCATATGACCCAGTTGGGTACTGAACAGTTTTTAAGGGATACTAAATTGATGACGGTAAAAGTGAACGAAGCTATCAATGGTGTAAATCCGGTAGTGGATGGCGACACGAGTGTAAAAGATGCCATTGTAAAAATGACGGAGTTTGGTTTTGGTGCCATCGTGGTGGCAGATAAAGATTCGCAGGTTAAAGGTGTGTTCACAGATGGAGACCTGAGAAGGCATTTACAAAGCGACGGTTCTGCCATCCTGGATAAAAAATTAGGTTCATTGGAGTATAAAACGCCGGTGAGCATTGAAGGCAGTATGCTGCTGAATGATGCGGCGGCCATTTTTAAGAAAACAAACGTAGACACTATCATGGTTACCGACAACGGCAAACCCATCGGTATGCTGGATATACAGGACCTGGAAGCGAATTGATTTGTAAAAAGAGCTAAAGCCATCTCCAACTCGTTGGGGATGGCTTTTTTGTTCAAACACTCTTATAAAATTCATTAGCTTTATCCAGTTCAAATTTTATAGCAGTTTAATGATCGTTATTTATGAAAGCAAGCATAGCACCAGAGCAATATTTCAGGGGTGAATTTATTTCAAGCCCCCCCACACTGAAACAAAAGCTAAAGCAGGTGAAGGCATTTGTTTTTGACTGGGACGGCGTTTTTAATGATGGCCGGAAAAACATGGAGGGTCACAGCGGTTTTAGTGAAACAGATTCAATGGGGGTGAACATGATGCGGTTCAGTTATTTCCTGCAGCACAAGCAACTGCCCGTAACGGCGATCATCACGGGCGAAAATAACCAGCTGGCATTTTCATTTGCTAAAAGAGAAAACCTGCACCTGGTATATTACAAAGCTGCCAATAAAGAAAATGCGTTGATGCATTTGTGTGAGCAGCACCGTATTTCTCCTGCCGATGTATTGTTTGTTTTTGATGACGTACTCGATTTTTCTGTGGCCAAACTCGCAGGCGTTCGGTTTATGATCGGCCGTAACTCCAATCCTTTACTCCTCGAATTTGCGGCAGAAAGAAGGCTGGTAGATTATATCACCAAATTCAGCGGCAACGAAAATGGAGTGAGGGAAATATCAGAGATCGTAATGAGCATGAGCAATAATTTTGATGTGGCACTGGAGTTGCGGATGAAATATGCGGAAGCTTACAAAGATTATATCACGCTCAGGAATAAAACAGCCACACAATTTTTTACCACCAAAGACAACGGGATCATACCCGGTTGATGCCATGATAGTTGGAATTATACCTGCCCGCTATGCCAGCACCCGTTTCCCGGGAAAGCCCCTGATTGATATTGATGGAAAGACAATGCTGCAGCGGGTATATGAGCAGGCAACAAAAAGCAAAGCACTTGCGAAAGTGGTGGTAGCCACAGATGATGAGCGGATATTCAATCACGTAAAGGATTTTGGCGGCGAAGTGCTGATGACGGCAGCACATCATCCCAGCGGAACAGACAGGTGCCTCGATGCTTTACAACAATTAAAGGAACCATACCAGTATGTAATCAATGTACAGGGCGATGAACCTTTTATAGAACCCGAACAGATAGATGAACTGGCAGCTGTGTTACTTGATGGCACAACCGAACTGGCCACACAAATGATTGAAGTGGACAGTTATGAAATGCTGTTCGACAAAGGGGAAGTAAAGATCGTTCTCAATACAAACAATGAGGCATTGTATTTCAGCCGGATGGTGATACCATTTGTAAAAGGAGTGGAAGAAAAATTATGGCATACCCATCACCGTTACTACCGGCATGTAGGGATGTACGCTTACCGGGCTGATATTTTGCAGCAAATAGCCGCCTTGCCGGTATCTTCATTGGAAAAAGCGGAATCACTCGAACAGCTGCGGTGGCTCGAAAATGGCTTCCGGATCAAATGCGTGGTCACCAAATATGAAAGCCATTGCATAGATGAGCCGGGGGATGTAGTGAAAGTATTAGGCTATACCAGGAAATAAAACAACGTTTGCAATTATGATACGAGAAAGAATTTTAGTGATCGGTGCCAGCGGCCAGATAGGCGTGGAATTGACGCTGGCTCTCCGGAAAATTTATGGCAACAACAATGTAGTGGCGAGTGACCTGAGAGAAGAAAATGATCTGCTGAAAGGCACGGGTCCATATGTAAGTCTTGATGTAATGAACAAAGAAATGCTGCATGTGCAGGTGATACGGCAGAATATTACACAGATATACCTGTTGGCGGCTATTCTTTCAGCCACCGGTGAAAAAAATCCCAACCTGGCCTGGAGCCTGAATATGCAAAGCCTCCTGAATGTTCTGGACATTGCCAGGGAAGAAAAACTGTTTAAAGTATTCTGGCCCAGCAGTATTGCGGTATTTGGACCCACATCCCCCAGGGTCAATTGTCCGCAACAAACCATCATCGAGCCAATTACAGTATACGGCATCAGTAAATATGCTGGTGAGTTTTGGTGCAACTATTACAACCATCGCTATGGCCTGGATGTAAGGAGCATCCGTTACCCCGGGTTGATCAGTTATAAAAGTGCACCAGGCGGAGGCACTACTGATTATGCAGTAGAAATATTTCATGATGCACTCGAAGAAAAGAAATATGAATGTTTTTTAAAGGAAGATACTTACCTGCCCATGATGTATATGCCCGATGCCATAAAGGCCACCATTGAATTAATGGAAGCACCAGCCGCATCTATTTCTGTACGGCACTCGTATAATATTTCCGGTATGAGCTTTTCACCTAAAGAAATAGCCGCAGCAATTAAAAAGCATATTCCTTCATTTGAAATGAGTTACAAACCAGACTACCGCCAGCAGATAGCAGACAGCTGGCCGCAAAGTATCGACGACAGCGTGGCTAGAAAGGACTGGGGCTGGAAGGAAGATTATAACCTGGAAAAGATGACGGCAGATATGTTTGAGAATTTAACCAACGAAACCCCGCCTTTTGTTACAGTGTAAATAAAACTTTTTTAATAATTTTTCCGACCGCTACCTTTGCAGAAATAAAACAAACGCACATGAAAAAATTTATCCTTTTAAGCCTGGCTTGTTGTGGCATGATGACTGCAGGATTTTCTCAGAAAAAAGACAATGTAAAACTGAGTCTGGGGGCTGAACTTGCATTGACAACGGGCAATTTCTCCAACACCCATTCATTGGGGATAGGTGCTACCGGTCAAGTTGAAATTCCCCTGCAGGAAAAATTAAACGGAATAGCGTATGGGGGTATTATGCTTTATAATGGAAAATCATACGGACCGGGTTTAAAATTCAAAGGAGCTACCATCATTCCGTTAAGGGTTGGTATCAAGTATTTTTTAACCGGAAGCGTATATACTAACCTGCAGGCAGGTATTGGTTTTATAGGTGGTTATGGCACCGGCACGTCTTTTTCTTACTCTCCACAGATTGGATATGAATTTCAAACAAACAGTGGTAAGTCCATCGATCTTACTTTTAAGTTTGATGGATATACAAAAGGTTCTTTAAGTTCCTTTGGCTTAAGATTGGCCTATATTCTATAAGCTGCACCTTTCATAATTGTATTTGGCCGCATATAAAAAATGCGGCTTTTTTGCGATTACAGGTGTGGGTTACAACGATAACGTTAACACTATTTTTACATTTTCAACGATAAAAAACCTTTCAGAAAACGTTTGCAATTGGCAAAAACGCTCTATATTTGCGCCCACAATTTAAAAACCTTAAATTTTAAAGAAACATGAAAAAAGTAATTTTTACATTAGCAATCGCAACGTTGGGATTAACCGCAGTTGCACAAGACAAAGGCAGTGACAAACAATTGAAATTCAGCGTAGGTGTTGAAGCTGGTTTACCATTAGGTGATCTTAAAGAAACGTCTTCTTTAGGTATCGGTGGTTCAGTAATGGGTGAATATGCAGCTGCAGAAAGCCTGGGGCTTACTTTAAGCGCTGGCTATCTCACTTTCTCTGGCAAGACCATCGAAGACGAAAAAATGCCTGCACTTAATCTTATTCCTGTATTAGTAGGTGCAAAGTATCATTTTAATGACAAATTTTATGGCCATGCTCAATTGGGTATGTCATTTGCGTCAGTGAAAGTTTTAGGAGTAAGTGCAAGCACATCTGCATTCACTTATGCACCAACCATTGGTGTTACTCCATCTGAAAACATTGACATCTCTTTGAAATACCAGGCTTATACTAAAGGAGGTTCTTCAACTTCTTTCCTGGGATTGAGAGTTGCTTATGTATTCTAATATTGAACACTAAAATACCAGAATAAAAAATGCCGCTACTGCGGCATTTTTTATTTTTTATAGGCTGGAATAAGAATTTAGTTACACAGCAAAGCAGCATTGTTTATAAACATGCTATCTTGTATTTAACTGTAACAACTTAAAACAACAATATGAAACAAGTACTTCTTTTATTTTCAATTTTAACGGCCTCTTATCTTACTACGGCTCAAACGATCGGCCTGCAGGCAGGTTTAAACCTGGCATCACAATCAATTGGCGGAGACGAGTCTGGCGGATTTACCATTTCAACTGATTCAAAAGCCGGATTTCTCATTGGCGCCGTAGGGCAATTTCCGCTTTCGAAATCCTTTATTTTCCGGCCAGAATTAAACTATATCCAGAAGGGATCCAAAACGGGTGATGTACTTTCTGGTCAATCTGTGCTTATTGCAATAAACTACATCGATATTCCATTGAATGTCGTTTTTAATGCAGACGCCGGCAAAGGACAGTTTTTTGTTGGTGCAGGACCAACAATAGGTTATGGCCTTTCGGGATATACAAAAATCAAAACTCAGGAAGTGGAAGTATCACAGGATATTAAGTTTGATGGCAAATCCGATGACGAAGTAAATGATGAGTATGCACATTTAAAAGCAATGGATCTCGGATTTAATTTTTTGGCGGGATATACATTTTCCAATGGTTTTTTTGCTGATGCCGGGTATTCATTTGGATTAAATAATATTTCACCCTCAGCCGGCAGCAGTCTCTCCAATAAAGGCTTTTTTATAAAGCTTGGATATTGTTTCAATAGTGGTGCAAAAGCTGCAAAAAAATAAGTTTTCCTGTTAGCATGATACACAAAAGGGTTCATAGAAAAATGAACCCTTTTGTGTATTTGGCCTGCTTATTTTATCTCTTCTATCCACTGCTGTACCATCATCCTTGCCGTTTCCACCGCATCTTTACCTGCACGGTAGGCCATTTTCCATCGGTCGCCTTTGTGCTCATACTCTTTGTTCACAAAATATTTTACTCCGCCTTTTTCAAATAAGGCCGCCGTATAATCTATACCTTCTGTTTCTTTCATAAACTGTTCCAGCCGGCTTTTGATAAACAACAGGTGGTTGTCTGGAAATTCGGCTTCCCATTGTGCCAGTTGCGCCGTATTGACCGATTCACTGTATTCCGCCATCTGTTCATAATTCTCTTTATAACTTTTATAAGTCTCACTGGTTCCGTCTTCCATGGCTTTCAGTTCTTTTTTTGCGCTGATCGCCGCATCCTCCAATGATTTCTTCATTGCCCCATCCATTTTTTTCAGCGTTGCTTCCGTTTGTGCGATACTCTTTTTATACTGATCAATTATTTGTTTACGGAATTCTTCCGGTGACTGTATCTTGTTCTGCTGCGGCTTTCTGGATGCTTTCAGGTTCTGGTATGCTTTAACAAAAGCCGGACTGTTTACATATCCCTTTGTATAAGCAACAAGGTCTTTTACTACTGCAGCTCTTTTGCCAAGTGCTATGTTTTTTGCATTGCGTACACCATACTGGTCAAAATAGCCACCCAGTAAACTGTTGCTGATCTTTTCATTGGCATTTAGTTTTGATATGCCCAGTTGTTGTAGAAAATCTTCATTGAGTCTGTTCGTTGTAAATGAAAAAAGCAATAAACTGATGATGACAAGCAATAAGGCTGCGATGCAGCACCGTATTGTTGTTATTGTTTTTTTGACTGATAATTGTTTCATGATATTTTTTTATTTACCGGTTACTGCCGGTTTGATTTGTTGTATTTTTAATTATGCAAGCATTGCGCCTTCCGTCATGTTTTCCTGTACCAGCATCCACCGGTTAGAAGGTAATTCCTTTTCTGCCAGCTCCATCATATTGCTGAAAATAAAATCCGGTGCATTGTTTTTTATTTCTTTCAGCCAGTTGGTGATCTCGGTATTGTTCAGTGCCCTCATCATCCAGGTGCTGTAGCGGCCCATTACATCCGGGGGCAGTTGAGCTACAATTTGCGCTGTGATATTTTCCAATTCTTCATCTGTACAATATTTCCAGAGCAATTCATTCAGTTTTGTTTCTTCTTTTGCCATATGCTGCAGGTTGAATATCATAAACTCAATAAAAGCCGACCGGATGGCACCCGCTGCAACCAACTGTTCCTGTTTCAAGGTGCAACTGTTGAAAATATGCAGCAGGATGCTCATGCGGTTACCCAGTTCCTGGTCCTGTACATGTTCCTCTTCAAATAGGGTGGCTGCAGATGGTTTGTGTTTTACAACAACAGGCAAAATGAAATGATCTTCTGTATGTGCATGTTTGTCGAAAAGAAAAATCAACTCTTTTATTTGCTCAATAGTTCCGGTTGCTTCTTCCTGATTTGTGAAGTCAGTTTGCTGTAGTAAGGATGCTGTATGATAGAGCATCTCCCGCAGGCCTTTGTGTACCTGGTAAAAAATGTTGTACCTGTTCATGACTATACTTTTTTATTTGAATAATAATTTCATGCAATTTCATTTGAATCCCGGCAGCTGGCAACAGGGGAATGTATGGAGTGTGCTATTTGCTGTATCAAATGCAGTAAATGATGGGCGTTAAAAAAAGAGGCTGCCCCATTTACAGGACAGCCTTTTCCATAGTTGGATATCTTTAGTTTAAATTGATCTCTTTTTTCTTTTGTGGAAGTGAATGAAATGTATTCTGTTGTAATAATTGCTCAATGTATTTTTCACTCAATTCATCAGGGGCGTATTGTGCAAACTCCGCAGCCAGTTCTTCTACATTTGTTTTGTAAGATTCATCTGCCAGTACTTTTTTTACTGCATCTTTTATTTGTAAAGCAGATGGTTTTTCTGTCTTCAGATTAACACCCAGTTTAAAATATCCCACCCTGGCACATATTTCATTTTTGCCTTCATGTACACCGGCCACCACTAATGGCAATTTGTTTTCTATGCCCAGCATTACGCCGCCATACCCGCCATTGGTAATGTACACATCAGCATATGGCATCACATCTCCAAAAGGTATAAAATCTTCAATAATTATATTTGGGTGAGGATATTGCTGCCGTAGCTTTTCTGTATCGGCACCTCCGGTGGTACATACCACCAATGTGCCGGTTTCTTTAAAAGCTTCCAGCGTTGGCACCAGTAACTTTTGTATGTCTTTTTCTACGGTACCCTGTGTTACGAGTACCACTTCGGGATATTGATTTAATCGCTCGTCAAACCAGGTGGTGGTTTTTGAACTTACTGAGTAGGGGAGTAGTGGCCCAACAAACACTATGTGCTTACTCATATCACTTCTCTTATATTCAAAACCGGGTGTGCCACTTTGCAGAAAGAGATCACACTTTTTTATCATCATGTTAAATAATGACTCCTTGTGGTGGGGTATGTGATGGTCGTCAAATATGCGGTGCATTACCTGATCAGGCTTTTTAAAGATCACCTGGGCAGCAAATATTCTCAATGCCGCCTGTTTCAATTTTCCAAAGAATGTGGAGGATGGTTCAAGTCCCAACCCGGTTGGTGGAAGGTCTTTTGAGTTTTCCGTCAATGGAAATATACCAATACCCACCACAGGTATTTTCATCAGTTCTTTAACAAAAGGAGCGCCGGTAAAAGCAGCATCTGCTACCAGCAAATCAAAAGGGAATTCCTTGTAAATATCCTTTATGTCCTTGTAATATTCAGGCCCCCTTTTAATGAATGCATGAATGATGTCAAACTTTAATTTGGCGATGGGGGAGTTGATGTGTTTTCTTTCCGGGAAATTTTTCTCCAGGTCATTGGTATGAATGTCGAGCGCATTTTTAAGGGGATAGTGCGGAACCTGTAATTTTTTAAGTTTATCCGCATAATGTACGGAAGTGTACCAACGTACGTCATAGCCAGCATGGGCAAGATGTACGGCCAGACCGGTCATTGGATTGAAATGCCCATCGGCCGGGAAGCAGGCAAACAGGATCTTTTTGTTTTTGATCGTTGCGTTTGTGTAATTCATGGTGTTTTCAATTTTTCGCAATGCTAAAATTGTTTATCTCCACCTGAAATAGGTTATTGAATGAACTGTATTATTTACAGTATTAAACGGAGCTGTTATTGTTAAACTTAAATATGTGTGGCCTGGATCCGGGAAATAAAAAAGCTGCCCCCATTTTACCGGGGGCAGCTGTAAACTTTTGAAACGGTATTAAATTAAAAACGGGCTACGCTGATTTAAGATCTGCTGCCACCATTTCTTTTACCAGGGCAGCCAGGTCATACTTTGGAGTCCAACCCAATTTTGTTTTTGCTTTGGTGGCATCTCCTATCAGCAGGTCTACTTCTGTAGGGCGGAAGTACTCCGGATCCACCGCCACTACTTCTTTACCAACTGGTAACTGGTAGTCGGGATGACTGCATGATTTTACAAATCCTTTTTCATTTACACCTTCACCTTTGAATTCCACTTCCACGCCGGCTTCTTTAAATGCCATGCTGATAAAGTCTCTCACGGTGGTGGTTATCCCGGTTGCAATTACATAGTCATCTGGTTTGTCCTGCTGTAATATTCTCCACATCGCTTCCACATAGTCCTTGGCATGGCCCCAGTCGCGTTTGGCATCAATATTACCCATGTACAGTTTATCCTGTTTACCCTTAACAATGGCACCCACCGCACGGGTGATCTTCCTGGTAACAAATGTTTCGCCACGTAAAGGACTTTCGTGATTAAATAAAATACCATTGCAGGCAAATATGCCATAGGCTTCCCGGTAGTTCACCGTGATCCAGTAAGCATACATTTTAGCTACTGCATACGGACTGCGTGGGTAGAATGGAGTGGTTTCGCTTTGTGGCACAGCCTGTACCAATCCATACAATTCAGAAGTGCTGGCCTGGTAGATACGGGTCTTTTTTTCAAGGCCCAGTATCCTCAATGCTTCCAGCAAACGCAAAGTGCCGATACCATCTGCATTGGCTGTGTATTCGGGTTCATCAAAGCTTACTTTTACATGGCTCATGGCTGCCAGGTTATAAATTTCATCCGGCTGAGTTTCCTGTATGATCCGGATAAGATTGGTACTGTCTGTCATATCACCATAATGCAACTGGAAACGCACATTTTTCTCATGTGGATCCTGGTAAAGATGGTCGATCCTTTGTGTATTGATCAATGAAGACCTTCTTTTAATGCCATGTACTTTATAACCTTTTTCCAGTAAAAGGTCTGCCAGGTAAGCGCCATCCTGGCCAGTGATACCAGTGATCAGCGCTGTTTTGTTTGTACTCATATTCTTAAGAATAAGTTTAACGGGGGGTTATGGTGATTTTTTAATTCCTTACTAAGTGATTGTCTACAAAATCCTGGTAAGCCAGTTGTATGCCTTCTCTTAATTCAATGGTGTGCTTCCATCCTAAATTATGAAGTTTGGTTACATCCATCAGTTTACGTGGTGTGCCATCGGGTTTGCTGCTGTCAAAAGCAATTTTGCCTTCGTACCCTACAATATCTTTGATCAGTTCTGCCAGCTCTTTAATGCTGAGGTCTTTTCCAGTACCAACATTGATCAATTGTTCATCATCATAATTATTGATCAAAAAGAAACAGGCTTCTGCAAGATCATCGGCAAATAAGAATTCTCTTTTAGGAGTACCGGTACCCCATACAATTACTTCAGGGGCATTGTTTTGTTTTGCCTCATGCACTTTACGGATAAGCCCGGGCAATACATGTGAGTTATTGGGGTGGTAATTGTCGCCATATCCATACATATTGGTAGGCATTACACTTATAAAGTTGCAATTGTATTGTTTACGGTATGCTTCGCACAGTTTAATTCCGGCTATCTTGGCTACTGCATAAGGTTCGTTGGTATATTCCAGCGGTCCGGTGAGTAAGTAGTCTTCTTTCAGCGGCTGTGGCGCCAGCTTGGGATAGATACAGGAGCTGCCAAGGAACATCAGCTTCTTTACATTATTTACATAAGACGCATGTATGATATTGGATTGTATCATCAGGTTCTCATAAATAAAATCGGCCCTGAATGTATTGTTTGCAACGATACCGCCAACCCTGGCGGCAGCTAAAAAAACGTAGTCTGGTTTTTCAGCCGCAAAAAATTCATTTACCAATGCCTGGTTCCTCAGATCAAGTTCTGCAGATGTACGGGTAATGATATTGGTGTATCCTTTTTTAACAAGGTTCCTGCTGATAGCGCTGCCTACCATTCCCCTGTGGCCTGCGATATATATCTTACTGTTAAGCTCCATTTTGTATGGTTAAAAATTCAGTTTGCGAAGATAAGGGTGTTTCTTTTCTTATGGCTTCTTTCCGTAGTACTGTACAAACCAGTCTATAAAATTGCCCACACCGGTTGCTATGGTTGTTGCAGGCTGGTAGCCGGTATCTTTTGTAAGACTGCTCACATCAGCATAGGTTTTGTGAACATCCCCTGGCTGCATGGGCATCATGATTTTGTCAGCTTTTTTATTGAGTTTCTTTTCAACTGCCTCAATAAAATCGGTGAGTTTTACCGGTTTGCTGTTGCCAATATTGTATAGCTGGTAGGGGGCTTTGGAGGTAGATGCCTGTGGTGCAGCACCATTCCATTCAGCGTTGCCGGCTGGCGTACGATTGATGACTCTTACCACACCATCTACAATATCATCCACATAAGTAAAGTCCCTTTCCATTTCACCATTGTTAAAAACCTGTATTGGTTTATCGTTGATAATGGCATCTGTAAAAAGATACATGGCCATATCGGGCCTGCCCCAGGGGCCATAAACAGTAAAAAACCGGAGGCCTGTTGTAGGCAGGTTGTACAAGTGACTGTACACGTGTGCCATCAGTTCATTACTTTTTTTAGTGGCAGCATATAAACTGATGGGGTGGTCAACCGTTTGGTCGGTTTCAAAGGGAATGGTTTCATTTAAACCGTACACACTGCTGCTGCTGGCGTACACAAAGTGTTTTATCTTATTGTGCCGGCAGCATTCCAGCAGGTTGGCAAAACCAACAATATTGCTGTCGATATAGGCGGCAGGGTTGGTAAGACTGTATCTTACACCCGCCTGTGCAGCAAGGTTCACCACCATATCAAACTGCTCTGATTTAAATAGTGCTTCCAGGTTTTCCCTGTCTTCTAATTTTAACTGGATAAAAGAATACCCTTTTAAATTATTGCTCCTGTAAACCGTATTATATTGAATATCATCTGCAGCTATACCAGCAGCTTTCAACCTGTCAAGTTTAAGGCTTACAGAATAGTAATCATTAATGGAGTCAAGACCCACTACTTCAAACCCATCCTGTATCAGCCTGTTTGCCAAATGAAAACCAATAAAGCCGGCAGTGCCTGTTACTAAAACTTTCATGTAGAAATTTATAGGGAAATATTATACTGCGGCTGCCAGTTCTTTGTGATAAATTGAATACAGCACATTTACGATCCTCTCCGAAGTGTTACCATCCCACAATTCAGGCACAGTACCTTTCTTCCAGTTATTGTCTAATATCTTTTTCAAATATAGTTTCAACTTTTCAATATTGTCGCCTATCAGTTCATTGGTGCCCTGTGTTACTGTTTCAGGCCTTTCGGTTGAGTTACGCAGCGTAAGACAAGGGATATGCAGTACGGTGGCTTCTTCTGTTATGCCACCCGAATCGGTAATGATACCCTTGGCATTTTTTACCAGGTAAATAAATTCAAGATAACCCAATGGGTCGATCATGATCAGTTTATCGGTAGGGATATTGTTGGAATCAATGATTTTCCTGGTTCTTGGATGCACCGGAAAAACGATGGGGTAATCTTCAGTAGAACCCGTGATGGCGTTCAGCAAAGTGGTTAGTTTTTCAGGGTCATCCACATTGGATGGCCTGTGGAGGGTGGTTAAAAAATAATTGCCCGCAACTAATTTTTGTTCATCCCAAAAAGCAGGTTTGATCAGCCTGTCGAGGTTTTGAAATAACGTATCGATCATCGTATTGCCAACAAAATGCACACTGCTGTCTGGCACCTGCTGTTTTTTCAAATTGTCATTGGCCTGTTTGCTGGTTGTAAAATAATGATCGCAGATAGAATCTGTAACAATCCGGTTTACCTCTTCAGGCATCGTCATATCACCCGAACGGATACCAGCTTCCACATGCACCACATCCACACATAATTTTTTAGCTGCAATGCTGCAAGCCATGGTGGAGGTAACATCACCTACCACCAATACCACATCGGGCCTGTTGTCCATCAGGTCTTTTTCAAACTTCACCATGATGCCGGCAGTCTGCTCTGCCTGTGTGCCGCCACCACACTCTAAATTAATGTGCGGATCAGGAATGCCCAGCTGTTCAAAAAAGTCACCACTCATTTTTTTATCATAGTGCTGACCGGTATGCACGAGCCTGTATTGAATGCTCAATCCCTGGTCCTGCGCTTTAAAAATAGCCTTGATGATCGGTGCTATCTTCATAAAATTTGGCCTTGCGCCGGCCACAATGGTTACTAACATGTTATTGAAATTAGGTTGATACTTGTTATTGTTTAAAACGCTGCCGTTAACAAATTATTATGAAGGCGGATGGTGAATAGTGAATGGCTACCATCTACTTTCAATTTTGCGCTCTTTCGTCTTTGTCCTTTCGCTTCTTGCCTGTTGTATGCTGTCCTTTGCTCATTGTCTATCGTTTTTCCGCATCAAACTGCCGAATCAGCGACACCGTTTCATGTATATTGCCCCTGGAAGATGCGCCGAACAATATCGACTCTACTTTTGGAAGGCCGCAAACATATTGCAGCGCCTGTTTTACAGGAGTAGCTCCACCCGATAATACCTGCATGGCAATGCCTCTTACTTCCCTTGTTTTGAGGGTGTGCTCATACAATTCTTTACCACCACTCATTCTGAATCCATCAATATTGATAGAAGAACAGATGATGGGATTTTTAATGCCTACACTTTCCAGCATATCCAGCAGCATCGGCATATTCATAGTGATGTAAGCCGGCTCTGCGTTGTGTTTTTTTATGATGTACTCATGGTACTCTTTCAGCACGTCCTTCATACCAAGCCCCATGATAAGATCCGTCAATACATTCTGAATAAATATCACCGGTACATTAATGCCTTTGAACATTTTCATCTCCGCATCAATCAGCAGCTCCATCATCGCCATATAATCTTTTGAAACGAATGCCATACCGCCTTTGAACAGCGAGCCAAAGAAGTTACCCGGTACATATTGTTTTAAAGTACCAACAATTCCCAGCTCTGTTACTGCATTGGCATATTTATGTGCATAAGGCATACACGGATAAATATTGAACCCTTTGTATTTATCAGGCTCCTGTCTTATCAGGTCGCAGATATTGCCGATACGGTCATGCGTGGTACACATAAACGTATTTACACCTTCTTCCCTTGCAATATCGATCGTTCTCAGAATGGTCTTGTCTTCTTTAAACTTCATCATTTGCGCCCTCGATTTTTCATCAGACACATGGTTTACACCGAAGAACTGGTTATCGCCAAATAATATTCTTTCCATTACTTAAAATTAGTTTTTGTTGTTTTTGATCTTTTCAATTACGCTGTCCGTTTGCCAGGCCGTTTCAAAAGTGTTTTTATTATTGGGCACTTTGCCTTCGATGGCTTTGATGAAATAGTCAATTTGTGCAGAGTATTCTTCACCACGTAAATAAAAAGCCACTTCTTCCGCAAAATCATTGATGTGTTTTACGTTCCAGCCTTTTGTATAAGGCGGCGGACATCTCTCTTCTTTAAAATAGATCTTCATCTCGGTGGCATCCACAATTAATTTCCCTTTATCACCGATCACTGTAACCGTGGTACTCATTTTTCTGTAGGTTTCATCGCTCCAGTTTACAGACAGCACACCGGATAATTTATTATTGGTTTCTACCAGTGCGTACACCGCATCTTCCACATTAACGGAGTAGATGGATTTTAATAAAGCACCATGTACTTTATTGATGGGGGCAACAATATAGTTTACCAGATCGATCACATGCGATGCATAATCCAGCAGGCAGCCACCACCTTCTTCCGGCTTGCTTCTCCAGGTTTCCTGCTTTTTTCTTACTACCACCGGGCCATAGGCTTCTCCAACAAAATGCTGGATATCACCCAGCGCACCGGATGTCATGATGCGTTTGGCTTCTTCAAATGTGCCGATGAATTTATTGTGATAACCCACCTGGTTCACGGTGCCTTTCAATTTGGCCAGCTGCACCAGTTCGGCCCCCTCATTTACATTGAGGCAAAAGGGTTTTTCCACAAATACATGGATGCCTTTTTCAAGCAGTTCTTTTACAATGGTACCGTGATACTTTGTAGGCGCCGCCACAAATACCGCCTCCGGTTTTGTTTTCTCCAGCATTTTTTTATAGTCAGAAAAACACTCAAAGGATGAATATTTCTCCAGCACATCCGTAACAATCTTTGACGTATCAGCCACACCCACCACTTTTACATCGGGGTGTGCCCCGAGTATTGCCAGGTGTGATATGCCCATTTTTCCTGCGCCAATTAATGCAACTCTTACCATTACTTTTTGAATTTTAAAATTTCTGTTTTAAATAAATTATATGCCTCCTTGCCTTTGTTCATTAATTCTAATGCAGGCGGTGCGTTTTTTAAACTTTCGATATAACTAACAACTTTTTCGGGTGTTATGTTGGGTTCATGCAGCATCAGGCCTTTAGATAATAAAAAGGAATCCACATCCAGCAGATCATCCTGGTACACAGAAATGGTAGGTATTCCCAGTATCGCCATTTCCCTCGTCATAGAACCGCCGGCACCAACAAAGATGGTACAGTCTGCTGCAATGGCATCAAACCCCAGCGGCTTATCCGGCACATACGTTTTATTGAATTTTTCCTGTTGATAGTGTGCACTCTGGTTGGCGTCCCTGGGCAGAACAATGATCTTGTATTTATCCTGCAATGCCAGTATTGTGTCGTCCAAAAAATTTTCTTTGCCCTTGTAATATTGTGCAGTCTGCGGTTCCGGCCTGATGTAAATTTTTATCTCACCACTGGTATTGAGTTTTCTTTTTGCCTGTATCTCTTCGCCCTTGCTCCACAAATAAATGCCTTCTTTTACACCCGGGTACTGTATCACTTTGCTGGCCGACACACCGGTTTTTGCAATTTTGTCCACCGCTAAATTTTCAGGTATCAGAATTTTACTGGCGCAGATAAAGGCGGGCTTATTGCCCATCGCATGTTCATTATCATTGGTGTAGATAGAAGGAATGCCCAGCAATTTTGCCACAACAGGGGAGTGGAACGAACTTTGAGAAATGGCGAGATCGATCTTCTTTTTTTTCAAAAACTTTCTCAGCTGGTTGACCCGGATGGGGTAACCAAATACTTTTTTCAGAAAATTTTTACCGTAGTGTTCACCAATGGTGGTATGCTTCAACCCTTTCTGGTCAAGCAGTGCAATCGTATTTGCCAGTGGACGGGAAGTGATGATCACTTCGTGGCCGTCACTTTCCAGCTCCCTGATCAACTGGTAAAACATGTTTACGTGCGGAGAGTTAGAAATGTCAAACCATATCTTCATACAGTGTAAAAGTTTTTAAGAGGGTATACAATTAACGGGGCGCTTATGGCAATTCGTTCTATGCCGTAAGCACCTGCTGTGATCTTTTGTCAATAATAAAGGTATGTTTCAAATTTTTACCAATGTGAAACTGCTGGTTGGTAGCGATCTCATATTTGTCAAATACAAAGTCGTTTTTTATTAATTCAAGGTAAAACTGCCTGTTATTGCGGTTAAATGTATGATCTACTTTTAAATTAATGTACACCGAACTCTCATCAAACGTAACCTGGTACTGTTTTATTGAATGGTCGTTTTTAAAAAGGAAATTAAAATAAGAGGAATGTATCACTTTATTCCGCTGGTCAACCAATAGCTCATTGCCGCGGCCTTCTATTTTTGATATTACCTGGTAGTTTCTGCCGCATCTGCATTTTTCACCGGAGAACTTCACAATATCGCCGGTATTGTACTTCATAAAAATATAGGCATCGTTGGCAAGGTCAGTGCTCAGCAATACGCCGTTATTGTCGATCTCATATACACAGCGGCTTGTGATCAGGTGCATGTTGCCATGTTCACACTCAAAACCAGAGAGTCCGGCCTCATTGCAGCCGTATTGATTATAAACTTTTACATTAAAGGCTTTTTCAATATTCAACCTCATTTTATCGGTGAGCACTTCTGAGGTACAAACAATACCTTTCATACTTTCGATCGGCGGAATATTGTTCTCCAGCATAAAGTCAGCAATCAGGTTAATTGACATGGCATAGCCATAGATCAGTTGGGTATCATTAACCCTTATCTTATTCAGATGGGCTGCCATGATACTTTCATCCATGGAAGCCACAGGATACTTGTCAACATTGAGCAGCTTGTAAAATACTTTATGCTTCGTATCCACTTTTATCAAGGCGCTGCCTGCTATAAAAGCCACCCGGTCGCCAAATTCATAGCCGCAACTTTCCCAGCTTAATATAAGTCCTGCCCATAAATGTGATTGTGCCAGGGCAGACGTTTGATAAGGGAAAGGTGTTCCCGTGGTACCACCGGTAAATTTCTTAAAAACTTTTCCTTGGTAAGCTGATGAAAGAAAATCCTGGGGCCTTTCTTTCATCACCTGTTTTGTAAGCACAGGTACCTCATCGTAACTGTTGAACTGGGAATAATAGGCAGTGGATGATTGAGCGATATCAAATAATTGTTGCACCTGCTGTTGCCGCAAGGCATCCAGTTCTTCTGGTGGAAGAAATTGCTGTATTTTCAGCATCCGGAGTGTGGCATCAATGTCCGTTCCGGAAAGCATGTCAATGAATTTCAGTTTCAGCATGTTGATTTTCTTTGTTACGGATTTCATCGGCAGGTATTTTTTTCCTCAATACCTCTTCATAAATCCTGCCTAATTTTTCTTTTACAGCTTCTGGGGAATAATCTCCCGCTATTTCGTAAGATCGGTTACCATAACCGGCCAATATATTGCTATTGTTTTTAATTTCGTTAAACACCTCTAGCAGTTCATTTTTGTTACCGGGTGTAACAAGCCAGCCATTCTCTCCTGGTTTTACAATACGGGGAATGCCGCCCACTTTCGTGGAAATGATTGCCTTGCTGTACACCATTGCTTCTAAAATAGACATTGGCAGCCCTTCATTGTAGGAGGTGAGTATAAACACATCACAGCCTTTTATCAGGTTCTCCTTTTCTGCACCTTCGATCCACCCGATATATTTAACAAGGTGATGTAATTTATTTGTTGAGATAAACTGCTCAAGTTCCTGGTTATCACCTGCTCCTGCAATCTCAAATATAAAGGAGCCGGCCAGCCATTCTTTGTTTTCCTCTATAAAATCCAGCACATCAAAAATGCCCTTGGCTTTATTGATATGATTTAAATAAAGCACTTTTACCGGAGCCCCTGCGCTTTTTGGACTGGATGATGCCGGGAAAATAACCGGGTTGTTCAAAACGATGGCTTTCTTTTTATCCGTAATAGAATCAAAATAGTCTTTCCATTCGTCTGACAAACAGATCACTTCATCCACACTGTTCAGGATGAACCTTATATAGTTTTTTAAAACGCCTGCATGGTTGTAGAATATTTTAAACTCGCCACCGTGAATATGCAGTATCGTTTTTTTTCCAAACAATTTCGATAGCAGGATCATGATGGATTTTCTAAAAAAACTGCCCCTGGAGGCACTTTGCAGTTGAACAATTTTTATATCCCGGTTGGTTAGCAATATCCAGAAGAGTTTGAAGAGCGCCCCCCCAAAATAAAATATACCGGCAACAGGATTTAAGTAATAGTAGCCTGCAATAAAATTGAATGGCCGGATACTTTGTGCGTACACTTTCAGCACCGAAGCCATGCCTCCCCTCAGGCTGTAGTGCGGCCCGATATACAATACCTGTTTAAAATGATCCATCATGCTGTACAAAAACTGGTGGCAGGAGCCATTACGGAATTTTTTCCCGGCTCATGACTTAATAAACGGATATACCGTTGCAAATAGTATGGGAGTTGAGTAACGGAAATTACAGTGCAACTGCTTTCCGGGGGGCTGTTATGGATAGACGACTTTGTTCTTTTGAGGTTTTACAGGCCAAACGCCTACTATCCTGCAAATGTTTTCTTCAAAAGTGGCATGTTCCACCATCATAAAACGGGGTAGTTTATACCTGCTTTTTAACTTCTCTTTGGTAAGGTATTTTTGTTCTGTAGTAAATGCCAGCGTGTAGCCGAAGCGTTTTAGGAAACTGATCTCCCGGTTAGAGAAGTCCCCATTGGGATAGGCAAAATGTTTTATTTGTCTGCCTGTCCATTCTTCCAGCACTTCTTTTGAGTCGAGTATTTCATGCCTCGAACCATCATTGGTGCATCGTGGCAAAATGGGATGTGACACGCTGTGGCTTCCGATGCCTACATAGGGGCTTTTTGAAATTTCATTTACCTGCTCTATTGTGAGTGCTTCTCTTTTTAACTGTATCCTGGTTTTGGTTTCTTCCAGGATCCTGATGCGGTCTGCATTATCGATGGTTTTAAAAAATTCTACCGGTTGTTTTGACAAACCCGCTTTTCTTGATGCCACAATATAACTCCACCAGTAACCATGCCCTTTTTCCACTACTTCGGTACTCACAAATATTTCTACCGGCACTTTGTATTTATCCGCTATTGGAACAATATTATCCAGGTTGCTCTGCCAGCCATCATCAATGGTGATTACAACGGCGCCTTTTGGAAATGGTTTTTCTTCATTGATGATTTGCTCCAGTTCATTCACTGATATAAAATGAAAACCGTTTTTCGAGAGCCAGTCAATACAGGATTCAAAAAAAGGTTTGCTGGGAGCATGAAAACAAAGCGACAGCATATAATCACCCTGCTGCAGTTTGTTACAGGCTCTTTTTACCGAACCGGTGTATATGAGGAACCTGGCAAAGAGGTTACCTATTTTATTTCTAAATGAGCTGATCACTAGATAAATTATTTAAAAGGGCGTTATCGTTAAAATAACCGGACGTATTCACCAGGCCGTGAATGAATGGGCATTACCGGGATATTGATTTTTCTCTACCAAATATAAGGTAACGGGCGTGGCGCAGTTGTTAACAAGATGCTATTAGCTGTAGAGCCGGTTGGTGAGTTTTTTGCCATTGTAAACAGCAATAAACTCTTCGGTCATCCTGTTGAGCATGAATTTTTCATTAATGGTGCCGAGGGCTTTTTCCCCCATTTTTTTTTCTGCTGCCGGATGTTGAAACAGGTACAGCAGTTTTTCAACTAAAGTATCCACATCTTTATTTTTAAGCCGGAATCCATTCACATCGTCAACGATCACCTCATCAGTGCCACCACCTTCTGTAGCAATCACAGGTTTTGAAAGGCTCATGTATTCGATCAGCGAGTTGGAAACACCTTCTCCATGTACATCACTGTTGGTGCATAGTACACCCACATCCAGTACCTGTATCAATGCCTCCACATCAGAACGCCTGCCCAAAAACAGGATATTTTCCTTTGCCCAGTCCGGCACCATCGCTTCCACCAGCGGCTGGTTTTTTCCTTCGCCTATCAACAGGAAACAAATATCCTTGTTTTCTTTTACTACCCTCAGGGCGCCTTCAGTAAAAGTATAGTAGTCTTTCCGGTCATGGAAAGCGCCGATCATCCCTGCAATAAATTTGAATTTTTCAATCTTCAGTTCACTTTTTAAAACAGCAGGTGGGGTAAGGTTTTTAAAACGGTTCATGTCGATACCGTTGTAGATACAATAGGTTTTATTTATTGGGGCACCGTATGATTTGATCCCTGCCAGTGAATTTGACAGCACCACATCTGAAAACAAATACGTGATCCTGCCGCGGATATAATTTTTATGATGCCAGGGAATATGTACCGGTGCATCTGCGATAATACCGTTGATAAATTTAAACTTCCGGAAAGGCAGCAGCGGCAACAGGTAGAAACTGCACATGGAACCCCAGGAGTGTACAATATCCGGCCGGTATTTTTTAATGGCGTTCTTTATTACATAAAAAGGCTTAAAAGAATATTTGTAGTCCCTGTCTGTTTCAATAATGGTAATGGGCAGATCGTATACATAATCGTAACCCACACCCATGTCGGATATTGATATCAGTATGATCTTATAAGACGGATCTTTGCAAAGAGACCTGATGAGTTCCAGCATTCTTCTTTCCTTACCACCACCACCAATATTATCTGCTGTAAACAGAATTGTCATTTTGTGTTTCTTTTCTTTTGCTGCAGGTGCTGCTATCAGCAGATCTTGAGCTGGATGCGTAATCATTTACAATATTTTAGTTTTACGGGGGTAACTGATCGGGGAGCTGTCAAAAATTTGTTCTATTAGCAATTGTTAAGCCAAACTGTTTTTTTAAAGACCTTTTTTGTTCCTGATCTGTTCAATAAATGCTTCGATCATATAGTATTCCGGGGTTACTTTACCAGGATGCCATACGATATCCGAATCCCAGTAGCCATGACAGTTATGATAAAACGGGCCTGGTACAGAGGAATAACTCACTTCAATGATCCTGGGTTCTCCATCCTGGAAAATGAAATCAAAAGCGGCAGTTTGTAAGCCTAGTTTTTTAGCCGTATCAAAAGCCACCCTCACACAACGTTCATCTATGAGTTCCCTTTCATACGCTCTCACGCCGCTTCCGGATGCCCTGAAATCATTTTCCCTTACAAATCTTTTTAGTCCTACACATTTATTACCGGTCAAAAAGATCCTGATGTCAGAGTCATTACCAGGCACAAACTCCTGGAAATAGGCATAGCCTTTTTCGTGGTGTGAAAACTTTGCCAGCTCTGTAGGGATGAACAAACGGCCAATTCCTTTAGCAATACCTTTTACGGCTTCAAAATTCTTATCTCTTTTTAACACCCAGATCTTGTCTTTTAATCTTCACCATCGGTTATTTTGAGAAAAACCACTGCCAAAAGCCTGGTTAACCAATGCCTGTGCGGCCGACCTGGTCCTGATCAGTTTTACATTTACCGAGCCTGCACCGCTTCTCAGTTTAAACACTTTGGGATAGCTCGTGCTGTCCAGCCATTTTTCTGTTTCTTCTTTTGAGTAGAAAACATAACTTTTAATTAATGGCGCATCCACAGATTCAAAGAGATATTTCTGACCCAGTTTATCATCAAAATGCCAGCAGGTATTGTAGTCTGGAAATATTTCCTTGCCCATTAGCTGTACAGCGCTGGTAAGTTGTTTGGCCATCAAAGGGGAACGGTAGTTGTTCTGATCCCAGTTCCACATCAGTCCATCACAATCCTTTATTTGCTGCAGTATGTCCGTATCATAGCAGTTCACTAATTTATAGTCGATGCTGTTGGCTTTGCAGTATTCGATCCATTGATCGGAATAGCGGCCGGGAAAATGATGTATTGCTAACTTCATTTTTTCAATAGTTTTTTTTTGAGTGCCTGCCTGGCAACATCAAGGTGAGATTCGCAGGTGATATAATTGATGACGCCGGTTAAATAGGCCGGCGGAGTGAATGTGTTTACAAAGCCCATTCTTCTCAATGCACTTTTGAGGTACCTGCCGGGCAGGGCTGGTACGGGCGAAAAATGATAGAGGTATTGTGGCATTCTTTTTTCAATAAGCCTGTTCCAGGCCTGTTCCAGTTGAACGTCATCGGCAATGATTTCCGATAAGGTGGCGGTTTCTTCCAGGATGGCTTCTTTTTCTTTTCCCGTTGCTAGCGAAAGTGAAAAATCCTCTTTTGATTGCTGAGTGGGAAACAACATAAACCGGACCGCTTGTTTTTTTTCAATTGTCAGTTGTGCTGTTAAGCCGGTGTACCAGCCTGCATATTCGCTTTTTCGGGTGAAAAGCATATTGCCAAGGCCATAGATGATGGGCACGTTATTGTAAACCTCATAACCACTGATGGTATGTGTGTGATGACTGATCACTGCATCCGCCCCGTTGTCGGCATAAAAGCGGAACAGTTTTTTTAATGCCGGCCTGGGCAGGTTGTAGTATTCGTTGCCGGCATGGATGATCACCAACACAAAATCTGCTTCCCTTTTTGCTTTTTTTATCGCCGCCAGGTTGTCAATAATATCTACGGGATTGGCACCGGCTGTATCACTGGTTGCTATTGACCACTCGTGTTCGCAAAAATTAATCACCGCAATTTTAATATCCTTTTTTTCTATGATGATGTATTGAGCAGCTTCCTGTACATCAGCACCTGCACCTACGTAAGTGATCTGGTGATCATGGCAGGCTCTGCAGGTTGCCTCCACGCCCTGCTCACCATAGTCAAGCAAATGATTGTTGGCAAGTGTTACGGTAGTGATATTCAGCTGGGAGAGATGATCAAAGATCTGCTCCGTAGTTTGTAAATGAGGACCGTGTTTAATTATTTTATGATCATCTCCGTGCAGATTTACCGGGCATTCAAGATTTACAATATTGATGTCTGCATTTTTATACAGCGCTTTTATATCATCGCCCAACAGGTTTTTCTGAAGATAAGCTCCCGTAATGCAGAAATCGCCGCCAATATGTACTGTTACACTCAATTCCTGTTCTTTATTTCTGCTATATAATCCGCCATTATTTTCGACACTTTTTTGTAGTCAAAATTTTCTTCTGCTATTTTTCTTCCGTTAAGTCCTGCCTGTCTTGCTTTGTCTTTGTTATCAAGGGCTTCTTCCATTTTTTTTGCAAAGGATTCAGCGCTCCCGGGTGTGGCCAGGTAGCCACTTTCGCCATCTTTTATAAACAAGGGTATTTCGCCAACGCTGGTAACCACCACGGGTACACCAGTAGCGAGGTATTCACCGATCTTTATAGGGAAGTTGCCGGAGTTTTGTTCGTTATCTGGTTTTGATACCACCAGAATTTCTGCATTGCACAGTATCACCGGCATCATGTCTCTTTCGATCAAGCCTGTAAAGATCACTTTGCTGGCCACTTTAAATTTATCAATGGCATCCATCGTTTCCTGTATACCGGCTTTATTGGAATTGTTTCCTACCAGCACCAGTTTTAATTCGGGAAACCTGGCCGTGATCGACGCAAAAGCTTCTATTAAAATGGGTACACCATCCTTATTGCCGCTGATGGTACCGCAGTAACCAATGTAGGGGAAAGAGTAGGGGCTTGCCTTTTCACTTCTAAAAAAAACAAGGTCTACCAGGGTAACTAATTTTTTCACCGCCTTATTGTATTGTCCGATGTATTGCGTGAGCTTATTGCTGATCACAAACACACCGTCAAATTTGGGCAGCTGTTTGTTAAGATAGATGTCCAGCATTTTTTGTCTTCTCTTCGACTGGCCGGCAATAGCATAAGGCAATTCGGTTCTTTCATGCAATACTTTTATACCCCTGGCATGTGCTGCTTTCATTAAAAAATGAATGGGCAGCAGTTCAATCGTAAAGATCACAAGGGCATCTAATTTGTTGTCATCCGCCTGCTGCTGAATTATTTTTTTTGCTTTGAATATTGCCCTGAGCTCGTGGTAGTTTTTCAGCAGCTTGTTATGTCCGGTGTAGGAATTGAGGGAGGTGAATTGCACACCAAAATAATCCATGCTGTCTTTACCCTTCCAGTCCTGCGGTGACAGCAGGAGAAAAGTAATAGAATGTCCCTGTTCGGCTAAACCTTTGGCCAATGTAGAATGCCTGATAGCCGCCGCATGTTTATCAGGGTAATGGCCACTCGAAACAAAAATTAAATTCATCGGGTTCGTTATGCTGTTCTTTTAAAATGCTTTGATCACTTTACAGGGATTGCCGCCTGCAATTACATTGGCGGGGATACTTTTGGTAACCACGCTGTTGGCGCCGATCACACTGTTATCGCCAATGGAAACTCCTTTCAGCACCACGGTACCATAACCAATAAACACATTGTTGCCAATGATGATGGGTCTTGAATCGCCGGGTGAGGTTTTACGCTCATGTGGCAGTATGCCATGCCAGTCAAAATCTGTAATGAGGGTGTTGGCACCGCACAATACATCATTGCCGATTTCAATTTTTTCCATGGCGCCGATAACAGTGCCACTGAAACCACAGCCGTTTCCAATGCTGATCACTGCTTTTTGACTATGGGTAGACAGCATACAGCGCCGGTTTACACCGATCATATTGGAGCTGTTATCACTCCTGAAACTGCAACGGTTGCCCATGGTGATTCTGGAAGCAGGGTACCGCACCACATTCATCTTTCCCCAGCAACGCAGGTGGCTGCCGTGTTGTACTTTTTTAATGGCCAGCGAGATCGTCATCCAGCAGCCTGAATATATTTCGAGTAACCTCAACCGGGAGTTGCGAAGCCGCATCACTATTTTGCCCTGTATATCTGCCATGCTTATACGCTGCTTTATTTCTTTTTAAACAGTAACCCGGTACTGGCGCCGGAATTTTTAATCGTTTTCTTTACCAGGAATTTTAATTCAGCAGGTGAAAGTTGAAAGTTGTACAAACTGAAAAAATCCACCATGCCCAGTGGCGTAAGCCCGCTGTTGATACCCAGCAGTTGTAAGGTGCCGTTTGTAAACGCATTGATATGCTGGTGAGGGGATAACAACCTGAACAGTTCCTGCGATAACGGTTTTTGTTCCATTATCTTTTTTACATTGGTACAATCCGGTACCGCTATGAAAATCAGCCCGTCATCAGTCAGGCTTGCAGTCAGCTCCTTCACTATACCCAGCGGATCCGATACATGTTCAAGTACCTGGTTTACCCAGATAACATTGAAGTAATTTTTATGTTTGGCCAGGTTGTTAATGATGGTAACACCCATATTGTCCATGAAGTCATTCTTGTCTGCTCCAATATCAAAGGCAAATGTTTTAAAGCCTTTTTGAACAGACATTTCCACAAACCGGCCGTAACCGGCGCCAAAATCCATGAGCGTTGGCTGTTGCTTTTTACGGAAGTGTTTTCTTAATACACTTACCATATGCTCATGGTAAACAATATGCGGCAGTTTGCTGTAATGCACCCTCAGCATTTCCTTGTCCAGCCATTCATTGTACAGTAAACCCATTCCCATATCACTCAGCACTTCGGTAAGGTAGATAAAACCACAGTTATCACATTCGGCTACTTCATACAACAGTTCGTTGGCGGCAGTGTTGTGATAGGCTTTATAAAACGCCTCGCTGTAATAGGCTTCAAATTTTATAAAATCCAGGAAGCCGGGACTGTTGTGTTTTGCACTAAACAGTATTTTCCTGCCTTTTGACTTGCAAAGCGGACAATTGTTCCTGTTTACAACAAGTGTGGTTTTGTCTGTTACCATGCGCCAGGTTTTAATGTGACAGAATGTGGTTATTCTGAAACAGGCACTTCGGGAACTGCCGCCAGTTCCTCTTCATGGATCACTATTTTATGCCCTTCAGATTTACCTATAACGTATTTACGGTGGTAAAAAATGTACAATGAGCCAAAAAATACCAGCGAGCCCAGTGATTTGGCGATGATACCGCCGGTAGAAGAGTAGAGTTTTATGAGGATCAAAGAAGAAACCAGCTGGGTAATACCTACTGCAATGGATACTTTTTTTAGGAATCTTGATTCTCCTTTGGCCAGTAGAAATTTGTTTACAAAATCAGCAAAGCCGTGCAACACAGCCCCAAAAGAGCCGATCTTGATCAGCGTGGCCACATCCTTAAATTCATCTGCAAGAAAGATATCAATGATGAAATCTATACACAATAACAAACCAACCTGCATCACCAGGCAGGCAATAACCACCTTTCGGAAATTTTCTTTGGGAATCGTTTTGGCTGTGATATAAGATTTATAGTTAGAAGTGCCCACTATACTGGGTAAGATAGATAAGGGCATGATAAAACTAAGCGCCAAGCTGTAATGCCCAACATCTTTATTATCAATGTTAAAAAGACCAACCAGGATCGGCAGCAGGTAGATAACTCCCACTCCCCACAATCCACCCCAGTATAATTGCACCCCAAAGGTCTTGTGCTGCATCTTTAAGTCTTTCCATTCGCTGGTACTTTTTTTAAAAATGGGTTTGTCACTTTTTAGCAACAGCATGCATACTACAAAGGAGGTGGCATAAAAAAGGATCGCATTGTAATAGATACTTCCTTCGGAAAGAGATTTAAATGCATACAACAATACTACATACAAAAATGGCGGGATGAACCTGTAAGCAGCAAGACCAAGTAGTTTTTTTTCACCCTGGTATACGGATTCAAAATAAAATCCTAATGGATGAATAATAAACAAGGGGAGCATGGTAAGCGCCATATAAAAAAGGTCTTTGCTCAAAACCTTTGGAAAGAAAAAACCGCAAACGAGTAAAGTAAGGATGATAACCGTAAGACCTGCCAATGCAAAATAAATCAGGTATCCTTTGTAGGTACGTATTTTAAGCACATTATCTGTTGCCGCTACCAGGCGTCCGCCGGAAGAGTACAAGCCAAAATTTACAAGATAGCTTACGAGGATAATAAAACTCTGCAGGTATTTCCAGTCGCCAAATTTTTCTAATAACAAATGGGAATTAAGCACCGTGCCGGCAAAACTTAACCCCAATGCGCCCATGGTGGCTGCAAATAATATTTTAGAACTATGTTTTTCGAGAAATGGCAACTTCATCTTTTCAATCATCGTTTTTAAACAGCTTCTTCCACTAATTCTTCCGGCTCTCCCCAGATTTTTGTGTACTGGCAGGCGTTCATTCCGATCATAAACGAAATAAAATAATAATACGGCTCAGAAGAAATAGTAACGTAGATGGCAAAACCCAAACAGGCAGCGATCCATAAGCCAATGATCAGTTTAACACCTTTGATATTTTGGTACAGCAGAATTTCGCTTTTTGCATACATCGATTTGATGAGTAATACCAGGTAAGTGAGGATAGCAGGTAAACCGGCCCACCAGGCCAGCAACAAGAACTGGTTGTCGAGAAATTCATACTTGCTTTCAATACTATGCCAGTACCAGGTACCCTTTGGTCCTACGCCCTGTACCAGGTAATCCATATCATACTGGCTTAAAAAGTCAAGGATCTGGTCGCTCCGGGTATCCTGGTCAGATCTTTCAGACAGGTTGGTGGCAGCACCTTCCAATGTGCCACTGTATTCACTGTTCAGCAGTACCACATACCCGATACCTATCAGCAGCAGCATGCCAATGATGGCGAATACCCCGTTCTTGCTTTTGAGCTGTTTCGAAAATTTTATCATTAAGAACAAGGCGGAGATGATCAGGTACGACCTGGCACCGGTAGTAAATACCAGCACTACAATCATCATAAAGGCCACCAGGTTGATGATGTTCTTTTTTTTGTCTTCCTCATCCTGCAAAAAGAAATAGGGGAATACCCACATACAGTAAAAGGCAAGGTCTTTTATGGTGAGCATAAATTCCCTCCTGCTGGCTCCCATGCCTACTTTAGCCAAATTGATAAACCCGCCCAGGATAAAGGCAAAACACATGTAGTAAAAAAGCTTCAGCACTTTGGGAAACCGTTCTGTGTCGGCAACAAAATACAACAGCCCAAAGTTGATATAAGTGCCAATACCCTTGATAGAGAAGAAAAAAGTGGGTCTTTTAAAGATCGTATCAAAATCGGGGATAGATGCAATGGTAACGGCCAGTATCATCAGTATGTAGCAGGTATTGATGAACGACGGGAAGTATTTTTTGTACAGAAAAAATGATGCGATGGAACAGGCGCACAGTACCACATTGCCCAGGTAGTTCAGCTGGAAGTACCAGCCATATACTTCATCCTCTGCAATAGCCTGTGCATCCAGTTGAGATAAATAAATTCTCACTGCATTACAGGATACGCCAAAGAGTATACCCCAATAAATAAATTTAGCGATGGTGCTATTCATGAAGAGTGCCGTTTAATAACGGCCGGAAACGATAATAATCTCAGGTATTTGCATGGCTTCGCCGCCCTGGGTCACAGTCAATTTGAATGTGCCTGGTTTTAAGCCCACAGGATGTTCCTTTTTCTTACACTTTGCCCTTCATACCCAACAGGGCCGATAGTTTTTTAAAAAACCAGTAAGGGTAAGAAAAGTAGTTGACAGATTCAACAACAGTACCCCCAAACAGGAGCTTGTAGTTGTTGATGCCTTTTAAACTTTCATTGGTGGTATCTTTTGCATATCCGCCAAAGTCGAAAGTGGTATATCCCTGTTCTTTAAAATAGAGTATGTTCTTAACCGTTAGGTACTTGTTGGCCCTGCCGATGAGGTTCTTATCCACCTGGTCATCCAGCCTCCTGGTGGCAGCATGGTGGTGACGTACAATACCGGCTTCTTTATCGATCAGGTAGCTGTGTGCAGCCATTATTTCACCATTGTACAGGGCGAAGCTGAGGGTGATGCCATCCCCAAATTCCTCCATCCTTCTGCGGCTGACGAGATCGGTATTTTTTTTCCTGGCAAAGTCATTAAAGAATTCAACAAATACATCAATATCGTTGTGGAAGGTGCAATTAATACCTTCGGTTTCTGCGATCCTGGCCTGCTGCCGTATTTGTTTTGAAAAATTAGCTGTTATGGCCTCACTATCCAGGTTTAATGCCAGTTCCACCGTATGGGATATGAATTTGATGCCGGGTACTTTTGCGGTATCCTGTTTTTTCACATGCCAGTACACATTTAAACCCAAAACATCCTTGAACCTGTAGTTATACTGAAACCAGTTTTCGTACACTTTTAAGAAATAAAACTTTTTATAGTAACGTATCATCTTAATTATTAATGCTTAGTGCGCCTTTCGTTAACAGCCGCTGCCTGCATTATAACGCCGGAAGGAAGGAAATATTTCCCGTATTTAGACTTTTTCCAAAAATAATAATATTGTTTTGCTAATGGCCTAAATAAAAGAACCGCTGTAGTAAAAGTTACTAACAGCGGTTTATAAGTTTATCAGGAGTAGAAAATGCAGAACACCCTATGCTAACTCCCCGTTTGTTACCTCGTTATATTCAACATTAACGGGAGCCTGTTCCATATTGGTTTCTGCATACAATGTGTATCCTAAAGAAGGAAGGTTGAGTTTTACCCTGGTTGTGTTTAAAGACAATATATGACTGTCTTGTTGCACCAGTGCCGGTTCACTGCTGAACTTAACCCTTCCAGCAGCATTGACCGGACTTTTTTCAATATGGATATTATAGTAAGCGCCATTAAACCGGGCTATACTTTCTATTTCTTCTGTTTTTATCACCGCAGGCCTGCCCAGCCAGTACACAAAGTTGATAACATCATTTGTTTTTCGTACTTCGTACATCTGTATTTCAGTAATATTTACAAATACAAACGAAGGGAAGAGCGGCTCATACACCATCCTTCTCTTACTGCCATTACCTACGATCATCCTTTTGTGTGGGCAAAAGTTCTCGATCCTTTTCTTTGTTAATAGGGCAACTACTTTTGTTTCGCTGTTGGGCTTTGTGTAAACCGCATACCAGTTCCTGTTCATTTTTTAAATCTTTAAAATGATTAAAAAGTTGACAGCTTTTCAACAGACGGTATATTGGTATTAATGCAAAGGGTACTGGCTTTGCAGTTCACGGGTGTGGATTACAGAGGTTTAATAGTTAGCAGGGATGGCTAAGTTATGCTTTTAATTTATATCCTTTATTAATTTTTTGATTTTTTCCATACACATAATCATAACCGTAACCATAATTGTTTTTCATGAAGCCCCTTGTTTTAACTCCATTGAAAATGATGGCAGGATTTTTCAGCGAATTGATCTTGTTATTTTCATCAATGCGCTTTACGATCATTTTAGGTGTGTATTTATGACGGATCACATACAAAGTAGCATCAGCCAGGGAAGAAAGATGGTAAGCATCTGTTACCATAACTACCGGGGCGGTATCCATTACCACCAGGTCAAATTTCTCTTCCAGTTCGGCGATCATTTGCTGGATCTTTCCATTCTCCAATAATTCCGATGGGGTAGGGTGCAGGCCGCCTGAAGATATAAAACTCAGGTTTTCGTGGTTGGGCACTTTACGGATGATCTCATCCAGTGTTCTTTCTCCCAATAGATAATCGCTTACACCAATTTCTTCGGTGGTTACGCCAAACACTTTACCCAACGACGGGTTGTGGAGGTCAATATCCACCAGGGCCACTTTCTTGCCCGTCATTGCAAGACTTACCGCAAGGTTAGCAGCTACAAAGCTATTTCCTTCGCCGGGCAGGCTGGAGGTAACCAATATTTTTTTATGATAAGAGTCAATACCAAGGAACAGCAATGATACCCTTACCTTTCTGAATTCTTCGGCGATAAAACTTCTTTTACCAGGTTCGAGCACCAGTGATGTTTTTGCTTTATTAAAAACAATTTCACCTATAACAGGAATAGAAGTGAGGCCTTCAATTTCTTTACGATACAGTATTTTGTTGTTCAGCATTTCCCTGCCATTTACAAATACGATCGGCAACAGCAACCCTAAAATAAGGGCAGCAGCATAAATGAGGTTTGTATTAGGACTTACCGGGCTGCCACCAGCCTTGGCATTGTTGATCACTTTGGCATCTGTGTTGGTGGCGGTATAAGAAAGCATACTTTCTTCTTTTTTCTGCAGCAGGAAAGAATAGATACCCTGTTGTATGCCCTGGTCACGGCTAACTTCTAAATAATCCCTTTCTTTTTGAGGGATACCGCCCAATGTGCTGCTGAAATTAGCTCTTGTGGTGGCGAAAGTACTCCTGGTAGATTCGAGGTTCTTGATCTGCGTTTGAATATTACTCACAATATTGGGCCTGATCTGGTTGATCTGGTCTTTTAATTCTGTGATCAAAGGATGCCCTTCGCCCACTGATTTTCTCATTCTCTCCAGCTCCAGTTGCATATTGGTCAATTGGGTCATTTGAGTAGTAAGCCCCTGGTCGGAAATACCCATTGCAATTGGCAGGATGCCAATCTTTTCATTGGAGGTTACTGTCTTCTTGAGGTCATTTAATGATCTCAATTGTGATTCGGTTTCCAGAATTTTACCCTCACTGCTGATCATGCCCTGCAAGGAAGATGAACTCTGGCTGCCCAAATCAACAGCCCCCCTTTGAGCCCTGAAATCTTTTACTTTTTTCTCGATTGAATCGAGGCTGGTACGGGCATCATCTAACCTGGAATCGATCAGGGCAATCGTATTTTTTACCAGGTTGTTTTTTTCTGCAACAGCAGCCTTATCGTAATAATAAATAAGTTCATTTAAAATATCTTCAGCCCTCTCCGGAATATCATCCCGGAATTTCAGGTTCACTACACTGGCCGTTTTGCTGGAGGCATCCACTTTTAATCCACTGGATAAAGAACTGCTTACTGCAGATACTCTTTTGAGATCGAAAAAGAAGGGTTTGTTGCCGGTATTTCCATTGAAACGTTTGTTCTCTAAAAACATCAGTTCACCAAAAGAAGTTTTTACCCATTCATTCAATGGGTAGGCATTTTTGCTTTTTATGATCACTTTTTGTGTACTGCTGTCGAAACTGATCGGTACTTTATCAGCTTTCTTTAGTTTGAATGGGTCTTTAGCTTTTATGTAAATAGGGCAGTTGGCATAGGCCGACTGGATACGCAGTTTGCCCTCCTGGCTGATTGGAGCGTAGAGGCAAAGTTTTACCACCACGCTGTCCAGGAGATTCTGCGACTTCAACACCTCCAGTTCATTATCTACCGTTTTACTTGTGTTGATAGGGTCCGTTTGTTCAAGTGTTTTCGATTCTGTGCCACCTCGGTTCTTGTCATACAACATGATCTTGGCATCAGCCTCATATTTAGGTATGGCATACCGGATATAGAAATAGGCGCCTGCAATGGCCATCGCAAGGCATATCAAAAACAAAGGCCAATAGCTGATATACCCAGCCAGTACCTGGCTAAGTTGTGCATCTTCTTTTGGGGGCAATTTACCTGCTGCAGCTCTCGGTTGCATATACTTACTTACTTTATTGAGTTAATTATCTTAATCTGTCGATTACCAATACCAATACTGAAATAGCACTTAAAACCGGGCCAATGATCAAACGGGTCCTGTCAACACTGGCTGCACGGTTATTAGTGGTCTCTACATATACCACATCATTTGGTTGCAGGTAGTAATAAGGTGATTGGAGAAACGTGCTGGAGCCAAGGTTGAGCCTGGTTACATTTTTCTTACCATCCACTTCCCTTATCACCATTACATTGCTCCTGTTGCCAAATGGCGTAATGTCTCCGGCTGAGCCCAATGCTTTTAATAGCGTGATTTTTTCCCTGCCAACTGAAATAACGGATGGCTTGGCTACTTCTCCCAGGATCGTAACTTCATAACTGGAAAACCGTACGTCCACCATGGCATTCAGCAATAAACGTTTATCTTCTATTTCTTTTAAAATATTCAGTCTTAGTTGTTGCCTTGTGAGCCCAGCTGCTTTCACCGCTCCAATTAAAGGCAGTACTATAAACCCTTCGCTATCAACCTGGTAACCTGCTATACCCTCATCCCGGCCCATTTTATGATCGTTGGGTACATTAAAAAATTTGTAGACATTTTCATCGGGCGTAGGGCTGGTTATGTGTACGCTCAAAACCTCGTTTATCAATATAATCCTGTTGGTATTATCCTGTGGACTCGATATTACCGATGCCTGTTTTACATTTTCAAGGTCGGTGAAATAGACCATTTTCCTATAGTTGGTGCAGGAAGTGCCGACAATTATGGCTATGGCAAATAGTAAAAAGCCATGCAGTTTTTGAGTCATAAAAATGGATTGTGATGGTTAGTATTAAGCATTAACGAAAAAAATGAGTAATTCTTATACTGCGAAAGCAAATGATACTGTGCCAGTTGTGGCAACCCTGCTGAAAGAGGGGTGTACAGGGGTGTAATATGTATTTGTTTCTTTGGCAAATAAATTTATTTTCAAAAGGTTTAGGTATGGGGTGATCCCAGCAGAAAATACTCTCCGGAACCCGGTAAAAGTACTTTAATATTTAAATCTATCCAATTTTTGGAACGGGTATTAAGGCTTTTTAAACAAACACCAGTAATTAGTGAAAATACTGCCGGTGATTATTTTTTTAAAACTTCCATTGCACGGGATATCATATCGTCTTTTGAGTTCAGTACCCTGTAAAGGCCATCGTTTCTCCAAAGCTGTCGGGCAATACCCGCTTTTAAACGCAGTTGCAGCTCTTCTTTTTCTTTAGGTGAGATCAGTTGAATATTAACAGAGTCCTTATTGGCCAGGCTTTCAAACTGTTGCCAGTCAGCAGGCTGTAAGGTAAATTGTTCAGTAAAATCCTGGGTGGTTTTATAAGCATTTAAAGTCGACTTGTTTTGCATAAAGTATTGATAGGCAAACATTGTGATGGTTCCCTTTAGGTATAACCTGGAGTAGGGGGTACTGCATTGATTGGTATCGGCCGGTACAAAAACGTCGGGACTGATACCGCCCCCGCCATATAGGATCTTTCCTGCAGGCGTGCTGTATTTTTTTGTGGTGTCGTTTTTTACAGAATCCATACAAACAGCTTCGCCATCCTTAAACCGGTTCATGATCTCGTCATAATAAGCTTTGCCCCCTTTATTATAAGGCCGCTGGATGCTCCGTTCCAAAGGTGTGTAATACCGGGCTACTGTAAGCCTTACCGCACTGCCATCACCCAGGTCGTATTGTTCCTGCACCAGTCCTTTACCAAAGCTGCGGCGGCCAATAATGGTGGCCCTGTCCCAGTCTTGCAACGCACCGGCTAAGATCTCGCTGGCACTGGCCGTGCCTTCATCACAAAGCAATACCAGCTTTCCCTGTTCAAACATCCCCGGCCGTTTGCAACGGAATTCTTTTCGTGGAAAATGAGATCCTTGGGTATAAGTGATCAGTTTATCGCCTTCTAAAAACTCATCGGCTACTTCCACTGCCTGGTCCAGCACGCCGCCACCATTGCCACGTACATCGATGATCAGTTTTTGCAGCCCTTCGCCTTTTAATTTATCCAGCGATTGCATAAACTCCCGGTAGGTAACCTGGCTGAATTTATTGAGGCGGATATAACCTATGCCTGGTTCTATCATATAGGCTGCATCCACACTGCTTACCGGTATGATGCCTCTTTGGATGCTGATCTTTTTTCTTTGGTTTCCACGTAAAATGTCAATGGTCACTGCTGTTGCGTTGCGGCCCCTTAACAACTTTCTTATTTTATCGTACTTTACTTTAACACCGGCAACAGCACTGTCATTTACTTTGATGAATTTGTCTCCCGCCTGCAGCCCTGCTTTAAAACTGGGGCCATCAGCCAGTACCTGCAGGATATTGATGGTGTCATCTATTACATCGTATTCTACACCAATACCAAAAAAATTACCGGCAATATCATCGTTGGATTCCTGCACATCGCTGGCTTCAATATAAACAGAGTGGGGGTCCAGTTTGCCCAGGATGGCAGTGATGGCGGTATCTGTAAGCTCACTTAGCTGTACTTCATCCACGTACCTGGCTTTGATAAGGTCTACCAGTTCCTGGATAGGCTGTGTTTTATCAATAGAAAAAAAGCGCTTGCCGGGCATGCCATCTCTCATGCGGTAGCCGATCATCATACCAACAATAAGGGTAATGCTGAATAAAAGAGGTAGCCAGATGGTGGTTTTCTTATTACTATCCATGTTTTTCTCGTGGGCACGAAAATAAATGAATTGCAGTGAACAGTAGTTGTAATGTTTAATGAATGGCAGTGAACCAAGATATTTGGTTGTAAGAAGAATAAAATACTTAATTTGATTGGAAATTTGTAAAACCCCATCATGTCCATAAAACTAATTGCAGACAGCGGCTCCACTAAGGCAGAATGGTGCCTGCTGGACGGGAAAAAGAAAAAGACGATCATTACGCAGGGCATCAGTCCGTATTTTCTATCTGCACCGCAAATACAGGAGCTGCTGGAAAAAGAACTCCGTCCAAAAGTAAAAAGCAGCCCGGATGAAATTTTTTATTATGGTACCGGTTGTTCCAATCCTGCCAATGTAAAAGCAGTGAAAACGGCTTTGCAACAGGTATTTGGCAAAGTCAGTATTACGGTTAATCACGACCTGATGGGGGCAGCCCGGGCGCTTTGTGGAAATGAACCAGGGGTGGCTTGCATATTGGGTACCGGATCCAATTCCTGTTTCTTTAATGGTAAGCGGATTGTAAAAAACAGCCCGGGGCTTGGTTTTATCCTGGGTGATGAGGGCAGCGGTGCTTTCCTTGGCAGGAAAGTAGTGCAGCATTTTTTATACAATACATTTGACCCCGACCTGATGGACCGCTTTAATGCCAAGTACCATACCAATGCAGTAGAAATTCTGGAAGCGGTTTACAAAGGCCCATTGCCCAACCGCTACCTGGCCAGCTTTGCCGCATTTTTAGCTGAGAACAGGGGGCATTATATGATCGAAAATATTATTGAAGACAGTTTTAACGACTTCTTCTTTAATCACCTGTATAAATACAAGGAAAGCTGGACGCATCCCATACATTTTATTGGCAGCGTGGCCCATGGGTTTAAAGATGTACTAAAGGATATGTGCCAGAATTATGAACTGCAACTGGGTCGTGTTTTGAAACAGCCCATGGAAGGGCTGGTGAAATACCACAGTTAATTTAATTTGTTAAAATAATAACCGCCGGTCACATTTCGTTGATATAGGGGTAAAAAAATCTTGTTTTTGATTTTTAACTTTATTAATTTACAACATAAAACAAAACTCTACTTATATGAAAGGCAAATTTTTACTCACCGCTTCTCTCGTTTCTCTTTCCCTTTGCTCCGCCGCCCAAAACGCCAGAACCTATGCAATTACGGGTAAGAGTAATAACAATTTCCTTTGGGCCGATATCAAACAGATCGACATGGCAACCGGAAAGGTTGTAAAAACGCTGTTTGAGTCGGATAAAACCCCTTTTAAAGTAAAATCACTTGATAATGCAACGGATAAAGTGCAGGTGGCAAATCCTACCGGCTTTGGTGTAGCTGCCTGTGCCATTGATGAAAGGCATGGCAGGTTGTATTTTGCACCCATGCATTTTTCAGATATCCGTTTCCTGGACCTGAATAAAGAGGATGCCAACTTTACCGTGGTAAAAAAGAACATCATCCCGCTTGCACCGGGCACTGTGTACCAGAGCGAGGAAAATCACATTACCAGGATGGTGATAGCTGCTGACGGTTACGGTTATGCCCTTACCAACGATGCCAACCACCTGATCCGCTTTACTACCGGTAAAAAACCAGTAGTGGAAGATCTGGGTGCTTTGGTGGATGCAGAAGCAAACAAAGGCATTTCCATTCACAACAAATGCACCAGCTGGGGCGGCGATATGCTGGCCGATGCTTTCGGTAAACTGATCATTATTTCTGCTAACCACAACGTTTATTCTGTTGATGTAAAAACAAAAGTGGCTACGCATACGGGCGTTATCACCGGATTGCCCGGCAATTACAGCACAAATGGTGCCGTGGTTAACAACGAAGGCAATATTATTGTAAGCAGTGCCAATGTATTTGAAGGCCTGTACCGTGTAAACTTTAAAGACCTGAAGGCAGAAAAAGTGGCCAGCACGGAAAAAGCTTTTAATGCAAGCGACCTTGCCAACAGCAATATGCTCCTGCAGGCTGAAAAAGATGCGGCTTCTAAATTCAACATACCAAATACCGTTATACCTGACCTGGCTGCTGATGGTGATGCTGCTGTGTATCCTAATCCAGCAACCGGCAACCAGTTTAATGTAAGGTTCAACGGGCAAAAAGCCGGCAAGTATACGATCCTGTTTACTGATCTTGCCGGAAGGGCACTGCTCACAAAAGTGGTAACCGTGGTTAGCCCGGTTCAAATTGAAAATGTTCGCTTAACAAATAAAACTGCCAGGGGTACTTACCTCGTAAAAGTAATGGACGAAAACAAGCAACTGGCTTTTTCTGAAAGAGTTGTTTTGCAATAACGCTTGATTATTATGGGTTGTAAAAGTGAAAGCTTCCCGCCACAACGGGAGGCTTTTGCTTTTGTATAAAAAACGCGGCCCCAGATCACATAGGTAGATTTTCTGAACATTTTGATCGGGCCGTACCCATTTCTGATTTGATTTTTACATTGCTGAAATTTGCCTGCTGCTATTGGTCTCTCCGGTTTTTACAGTTCCAGGCGGCTCAGATTCAAATAGCATTGCTATGGCACTGGAAGTCTTGAACTGAAACCCAACAAGGATTTTTAAAGCATTGGTTATTTTGATCCAATGTAATATTGCTGGTTAAACTAAAATCAAATTGTGAAGCGGGCATCTTGGGAACCTTTTGATCCTGTAGTTTTTCCACTGCAACCGTTTGAAAAGTTCCTGAAAATGCAAAATGACATTCGTCAGGTTCAAATTCATTTTTTTTTTTTTATTTGCGTCATCAGGATGAATTCTGATGAGTCCAATAGATGAAAAAATTAATGGTTGACCTTGCCTTTACGTTCCTGGAACCTGCAGCCCGGCAGGAATTGCTGGATGCCGGCACGATAGTATCTTACAAAAAGGACGATGTGATCCTTTCTGCCGGTAAGCCGATCAAAAAAGTAGAATTTATATTGAATGGATTTGTAAAAGTGTGCCGTGATGATGCACCAGGCAACCAGTTTGTATTGTTTTACCTGCATGGGGGGCATAGCTATGGTGTATCCCTGGTTTCAGGTGAAGCCGAACAGAACAGCATTGTATCTATCATTGCTGCAGAAAACAGCAGTGTATTGGAATTGTCATTTGATGAAAAGGACCGGCTGGCAAAAAAGTATGATAGTATTTACCGTTACGTACTAAAAACGGCAGTGATGCATTATGGTTTTTACCTGGGGCTTATCAACAGCATCGCCTTTGAACAATTAGATGTTCGAATTGAGTACTTCCTCGGCCGCCTGAGCAAAGCAAAAAATAAGACCAAACTGAAAATAAGTCACCAGGAAATTGCCGACGGCCTCCATGCCTCCCGGGAATCCGTATCAAGATTATTGAAAAAAATGGAGGAAGCCGGCAAGATTATTTTAGGCCGCAACCAGATCGAGATCATTAAACTTCCTTTTTAAGAAAAGGTGCAGGCTGTACAAAGCTGCACATCGTTTCTGGGTTTAAAAATGGAAATAGAATTAATTGCTGGCCTATCTCAACCAACTTTTACAGGTGCTGATCTTAACGCAGCACCAATACCCAATACTAAAACCCCGTACCTTAATCCCTTGCCATTACTCCATTTTAAGTTTTCTTTATGTAAACCGCCTGCTAACTTGTGTAATAAACTCCACAGGATGCAGCATAATATTCCTGTATAATGCCTTCTTTTGCCGCTGGGTTGTATTGGCACAGTTTTGTTTTACAATGCAGTTGAGGGGGATAGGTAGCAAGGAGGAAGGACAAGATAAAAGGGTTGAAGGAACAGAATCTGTTTCTGCTGTGTTTAAAGCATAGCAAGGAGCATCCTTACCAATTCATAAGGCAAGGGTTGCAAAAGATTATCTATCGCAATGCGGTTTTTTGTTTTCAGATACCCACTGGCATGTTTGAGATCATATTTTAATTGCAGTAGAAATAAAGTGAAGATTATGAAAATGAATTTCCAGGTAATGCTGTTTAGAATGAACCGTTACCCTAACCACCGCTTTAAAAATAAGAACAGCTCAGGATGGAAACATGTAACTGTCAACGAATACATTGATTGTACTACCGCCAGGCAGGAAGAGCAGTATTTTTTCTCTTTGTTTCACCAGGGTCACCGTAAAACCTGAATTACATTCAACCTGTTTTTTAGCTGGTTGCTTTTTTAGCCGGAACAGGCCGGTTGCTGCACTTGTATTTTTCAGATGTAATGTGTTAATACAGAGGTAGTAACATACTAAAAGCCCTATTGTATCGTTTTGGAGGCCATATATTCCCTATTCTATGGTAAACTTATCCAAACAAATACCAGGGGGGCTGTTGGCGTTAGTAAAAAAACTACCCGTTTTTTGCGTTTACCCGGCCCTGAAAGTAACGGTACGCTCATTTTTACTGATTACACTTTATCTGCCATGTTTTTCACAGGCTCCCACCATTACAAACTTTAGTCCCACACAGGCAAGCCAGGGTACCTCAATTAATATTAACGGTACTAATTTTACAGGCGCCACTTCGGTCACGCTTGGTGGAACCAGTACTCCCTTTATAGTAGTGAATTCCACCCGCATACAGGCATATGTGGGATATGGATCATCCGGTGCGGTAGTGGTAACCACAGCAGGAGGCTCCGCCAGTTTGGCCGGTTTTTATTACCAGGCGCTTAACAGGGTTATTACCGATTTTGGCGGCTATTGGTCGTCCACACTTATTGGTCCCAGCAGTATCAAGCCAGACAGTTCTCATAACCTCCTGGCTTTTCGTTATAATAATGTGATTTATTCTACTGGTGCCAATGATGCCCGGCTTACGGCCAATGGCGTTAGTTTTACACCCTCCAGTTACAGGGCACTGCCAGTAGCGGGTATCTCAGGAAACAACCCCGGTGGCAGTGTGTACCTTGCACTGGCTAAAAAAGTAGACGGAAGTACCAACGTAGCTAACCCGGTGGCAGTTTCCTCTATGACCCTGAGTAATGCGTTAACAGATGGGGTGAGAGGCCTTGATCTGGGAACAGGATTTACCAACCTGCCTTCCTCTGCTAATCTTACATTTAATGTATTTAGTATCGATACCAACCGTATTTCTGATGCAGAACCTGATTTTATCTTAACACAGATTGCGCAGCCAGTAAGCGGCAACGATATATTCAGCCTGGTAGATGCATCCGGAACTGTAGTAGGCAATACGTTTACACAAAACATGACCCTGCTGAATCCATTTGGCACCTATGATCTTGACTTGTTTAATCTAACACCATCTACTCCCTTTAATATTGCAACAGCTTACTCTGCTGCCAGTACCAATACCAACAGGGAGATACGTTTAGTGGCAATAAAACTCTCCGACTTTGGTATTAACAGCAGCAATTACTCCCAGGTAAAAATGCTGAAGATAGCCCCCAGTACCAACAGTGACTATGCTTTTATTGCTTACAATACCAGCTCATTGAATCTGCCTCCCAATGTTACCCAAAACAGTGCCAATACCAATACAACTGTATGCAGTGGCGGTGTATCGGCCATGGCCGTAATTGCTACTGCAGCTGCAGGGGGTACGCTAAGCTATAGCTGGGAAGTATCCACCAATGGAGGTGGCAGCTGGTTGCCGGTTATAGATGGAGGCGGAATATCCGGAGCCACTACCAACAGGCTGCTGGTAACCGCACCAACTAACGGTCACCAGTACAGGACGATCGTAACAGAAGCCGTGTCGAACCTTAGTTCACAAAGCGATGTATTTACCATCACTGTCAGCAGCCCCACTGCTCCAACGGCTGTGACGGCTTCCGGCGGCGCTACGGTTTGCCGCTATACAGCAGTGCGGCTAACCTCTTCTGTAACCGGTGGAAGTAATTTATATTATCAATGGCAGTCATCTGCTGTGCTGGCCGGTACTTACACAGATATTTCCGGTGCCAGCCTATCTGCTTACCTGCCGCCTGTATCCGATACGGGAACCTTATATTACAGGGTAAGGGTTAGCAGCGGAAGCGGATGTGCAGGTTCCGTAACATCAGCCAGCCAGTTAGTAACGGTTACGGGTATCTCATCTACTGCCGGCGCTGCCAGTTGCGGGAGCAGTTCACTGGTTTTGACTGCAGCAGCCACCAGTGGCACCATTGACTGGTATGCGGCAGATGCCGGGGGCTCGTCATTATTCACCGGCACCAGTTATACTACACCACTGCTTACAGCCAGCAAAACCTATTATGTTGCTTCCAGTGGATGTGCAGGTGCCTTGCGATTGCCGGTGGCTGCCATTATATATCCCGCCGGTCTGTGGCTTGGTGCTGTTTCGGGCGACTGGAATGTGGCAGGCAACTGGTGTGGTGGCATACCCACATCTGCCACCAACGTCATTATTCCTTCGGGTGTATCCGTAAGCATTTCTGTTGCCAATGCGGCAGCCAATACAGTAACCATAAATGCCGGCGGCAGCCTTTCAATGACGGGAACGCATAACCTGGATATTACAGCCGGTGGAAGTTTTATCAATAATGGCAATTTTACAGCATCGGGCAGTACAGGAACGGTTAATTTCCTCGGCAGCGGTACTGTGAGTGGTACAACCACTTTTAATAACATTGACACCTATGGTGCCCTTAATTTTGGTACAGCCAGTACCGTTAGTGGCATTTTTTCCATACAACCCGGTGGCAGTGTAACCGGCAATGCACCCTTTTATACTTGTCCTTCTTCTGTGCTGGCTTACAAGCCGGGCTCGGTTTTCAACAGGGGGCTGGAATGGTCCGCTGCTGCTGCTGGTGCAGGCTACCCATCCAATGTGTATGTACAGAATAACAGCACCATCAATTTCCCTGTTGCAGGAAATGGTTACATCTGTAATGATCTGCAGATAGATGCAGGCTCTTCACTTTTACAGGATCATTCAGGTGGCAGCGCTGCTTTATATGTAGGAAGAAACCTAACCCTCGATGGCACACTGTCGCTTGGAAGCAGTGCCGGGGGCGATATGTATGTAGGTGGCAACTGGGTGAGAAACAGCGGAGGTGTTTTTAATGCCAATGACAGAATGGTAACGTTTGATGGCCCGGCCAATTTTAGCGGTAACGGCGCATCCATGAGTACCATCACAGCACCTGCCTCCACTGCAAAAGATAATGAAGGCGGATTTGGGGGTGAAAAATTTGCACATATCCGGATCAACAAAAGCAATGCGGCTGATTCGGTGGTATTGTTGAGTAATATCACTGTTACAAGGGAATTAGGCTTTGCAAGGGGAACATTCAGCCTGCGGAATAGTGATGTTACGCTCGTGTCAAACAGTACAAGAACGGCTGATATTGCTCCCATAACAAATATCGCAGACATAACAGTGAGGTATAGTGGCAGTGGCGGTTTTGTGGTGCAGCGGTTTATTCAAAACCCTACCAATACCCGCTCGTGGAGATTACTGGCAGCACCCGTACAGGCTGCAACAGCACCAACAATAAACGAAGCATGGCAAAGTGGTGTGGTAAACCCCGACCGCTCCAATCCCAATGCCGCCGGTGGTGCTTATAATCCATGGCCTGGCTTTGGTACGCACATTACAGGACCAGGCGGAGTGTATAGCGCAGCCAATGGATTTGATCATGGCACCAACAGCGCTTCTATCTTGTACGCCAATGCCGGACTTACCACCTGGTCATTCCCTGCTTCCACGCTCAGTACAAAGGTAACCGATCAGCAGGGGTGGATGCTTTTTATCCGTGGTGACAGGGGATTTACTATCGGTAACCAATATGTGCCTTCGCAGAACACGGTGCTGGAGCCAAAAGGACAGATCCATGTGGGTGATGTATCCGTACCGGTGGCTTCCGGAAAACAAATTGTTGCCAATCCCTATGCATCTGCCATCAGTTTACTGAATGTGGATATAGCAGGTACTTCCGGAAAAAACAGTACTTACTATATGTGGGATCCTAAAATGTTCACTTCGTTTACCCAGCCGGGTAAGTGGGTCACTTTTACAGGTGTGGGTACCGGTTTTGTGCAAACCACCAGTGAAAGCCCCTATACAGCTGATGGAAATATTGAATCAGGGCAGGCATTTGCTGTGGATGCCGCAGCAGCCGGCACCATCACTTTTCACGAAACGGATAAGAAGCAGTTAAGCAGCAGTTTGGTGGGTATTGCAAACGCTACAGGTGCAAGGCCAGGCGGCAGCAGGTTCAGTTTGTTCCGTTCTGATATTTATGTAAACAGTGCAGGTGAATTTAAAGTAACCGATGGTGTAGTGAATATTTTTAGCAATGACTATCACAACGAAGTAACAGCGGAAGATGCAGCTAAGATGATCAGTTTTAATACGAAAGAAAGTCTTAGTATCCTCAGCAACGACTCGGTGCGGATTGCGATTGAAAAAAGAAAAGAAATACAGGACAGGGATACCATCCGTTTTTCAATGAGCAAGTTTAATGAAATGCCTTACCAGTTCCGGTTCACTGCCGCTGACTTTGGGCAGGGTATCAATGCTCAACTGGAAGATAAATTTACAGGAACTGCAACACCTCTTTATACAGAGGGAACCACCACCGTTGATTTCACCATTACTTCCGATCCTTTATCTAAGGCGGAAGACAGGTTCAGGGTGGTATTCAAAAACAATCTTACCGTATTGCCGGTTGTTTTTACCAGTATTCATGCAGCCAGATCAAATGATAAAATACTGGTAGAGTGGCAGGTTGAAAAGGAGCTGAATATTACAGAATATGTTTTAGAGCGTTCTTTTGACGGAAGACATTTTGAAACGGCAGATACCCGACTGGCCACTGGTAACAGGTCTTATCACCTGATCGATGAAGGAACAGCTTCCGCAGTCTACTACCGCATAGCTGCAAAAGAAGCAAATGGTTCAGTAAAGTACAGTGCTGTAGCAAAAGTAGGCCCGGTAGCAGAGGCTGGCAATATGGTGGTTTATCCTAACCCCGTAACAGATGCTGTTATCAAATTGTCTTTAAAAAACATACCCGCAGGTATCTATCAGTTAAACCTGTATGACAATGCAGGCAAGAAAGTTATGACCAAACAAATGATTCATACCGGCGCTGCAGTTGCCTTTCAAATCCCTATCAGTGAGTCAATCGCCCAGGGGATCTACTACCTGGATATATCGGGAAACGGGTTTTGTACAAAGGAAAAATTGATCGTTCAATAAAGGCTTTTATGGTTTATTGGTTGGGCCGCAGGGATGCGGCCCTTTTTTTAAAATACAACGTGATGTAAAGCCGTTACAAAAACGCCTGCTCCTTTTTATGTCGCTCTTTTTTTTATTTACAGCAGGCTTGTTTTAAATGCTGGCAATTGCCGGTGTTTGCCAGCCTGTTCAAAAGCATAAGCCGCTGCAATAATATTTCCTTCCTGGTATGCGGTACTGTAAAATGACAGTCCTACCGGCAGGCCATAAGCAAATCCACAAGGCACGCTGATATGCGGATAGCCGCTCATGGCTGCAGGAGAAGTGAGGAATACATCGCCCCAGCGGTCGCCGTAGATGAAATCAATACTGCAGGCAGGCCCCATCGTTAGTCCGCATAGCGCATCTAGTGTATGTTGCTGTATGGTATTGTCAATGATCTTTCGAGCGCCCTTATGACTTTTCTCCCATAAATCAGTATAGGCTTTACTGTCAAGCCCTTCCTTTGCCTCACTTTGTTCCAGCAGTTCCTGCTTAAAGGTGGGCATCATTTTGGTCTCATTTTTTTTATTAAAATCAATCACCTCTTTCAAGCTCCTGGTGCTGCCCGTGGTTTGGGAAAGGTATTTGTTAAGCCCATCTTTAAATTCAAATTTTAATAATTCAAATTCTGCTTCGCCAAGGGCGTTCAACTGATCTAAATAATCCAGCTCAATGATTTCAGCGCCCTGTTCTTTCATCAATATTTTGGCATGATCGAGTAGCGTTTGGAGAAACCGGTTCTCATACACCTTTTTTTCAATGCCAATGCGTTTCCCTTTCAAACCACTGGGGCTTAAAAATTTTGTGTAGTCTGTTAGAAATTTCCCTTCACTTTCTCCTGATTTGCTGTCGGTGGTATCGATGCCCGTTAGTATGCCCAGCAATACGGCAGCATCCTGTACGGTTCTTGCCAGCGGGCCGGCGGTATCCTGCGTAAATGAAATGGGAATGATGCCGCTGCGGCTTACCAGGCCCACGGTTGGCTTAATACCCACGCAGCCATTTACAGAAGCGGGGCAGGTGATGGAGCCATCTGTTTCGGTTCCGATAGCCACCACACACAGGTTGGCGGCTACTGCCACACCGGATCCTGAACTGGAGCCACAGGGATTGTGGTCGAGTACATAGGGGTTTTTTGTTTGGCCACCCCGGCTGCTCCAGCCGCTGCATGATTTGCCAGAGCGGAAATTGGCCCATTCAGATAAATTTGTTTTACCAAGAATGACAGCGCCGGCCGCTCTCAGTTTTGATACGATAAAAGCATCTTTGGCTGCAGTATTATTTTCAAGTGCCAGGGAGCCGGCAGTGGTTTTCATTTTATCTGCCGTGTCAATATTGTCTTTTATTAAAACCGGTATCCCATGCAGGGGGCCTCTTAGTTTGCCGGCCTTTCTTTCACTGTCCATTTGTTTGGCAATGGTAATGGCATCCGGGTTTAACTCGATCACTGCATTGAGTGTGGGGCCGGCCTTGTCTATTTGGGCTATGCGTTGCAGGTAGAGGCCTGTAATGGTCTCTGAATTATATTTGCCTGCAGCCATTTTTTCCTGGAGTTGCGCAATGGTTATTTCATTTAATTCAAATTCAGCCCCGGCACCTGCCGGCATTGGTTTTTTTTCATCAGCAGCGGCATTCTTATTGCTGCATCCGCCAGTGAGCAAGGAACCAATACCGGCTGCTGCCAATGTACTGTTGCGGAGAAAGTCGCTTCTTTTCATACACCTGTTATTTGATTAGAAGATAAATATCATTCGTTTGTCCTGCACACGGTTTTACTTTTGGCCCTTTTGTACAGTTTCACCATACCCTGTGAGATTTTACAATTGCAGCAATCCTGCTTTATACAATGTATTCACCGGTTTATTATCCCAGAATAACTCAAAGTCCTCCAGTCCGGCAGCTTCGTAATTTGTTTTCACCTCCTGTAGCGTAAATGGTTTTCCTGGTGCCGCAAGTTTTGCAAAAAGGCTGTACAGCCACCGGCCCTGCGGTTCATTTACTTTAATATTAACCGTTTCTTTTTTGGTTTCAAATGTAAGCGAACAGAGCTCCCAGCTGCTTCCCTTTTTTGATTTGGTGATGATCTCCATCGACGGCATATGGCCAAGCCAGATAATTTTACTATCGGGTTTTTGCTGTATGAGGTCATCTTCCTGAAGGGCCTTTGCAATATAGTCTGGCGGTACAGAAGTTTTAGGCACTTTCATGCCAGTATTTTCCGTGTCAAACCATTTATACAAGGGCAGGTCAAGGCAGGCGCCATGCATATAATTAAGCAAGGATTTTTTTAAACCGTAGGCAAAAGTTTCATGGTCAGCGCCTGTTGGGTCTGCATGTTCCAGGTCGTTGTTGGCAAAGCTGCCAGCCATTGACGTTAGTCGCTCTACTTTATACTTTTCGGGTTCCATACCCACTGGGCTGTGTGCCGTCATGGTAAACTGGTGCCAAAAGGCGCTTTGCAGAATACCGGCGGCAAACATCTGGCGCACCATCTCCAGGCTGTCAATTGTTTCCTGTGCAGTTTGGGTGGGAAAACCGTACATCAGGTAGGCATGCACCATGATGCCTGCTTCTGTAAAGTGTTTGTTTACTTTTGCCACCTGTGATACCGTGATGCCTTTTTGTATCAGCTGCAGCAGCCTGTCACTGGCCACTTCCAGTCCGCCGCTTACGCCAATACAGCCACTGGCTTTTAGCAGTAAACAAAGGTCCCTGGTAAAACTTTTTTCAAACCGGATGTTCGTCCACCAGCTTACCGTGAGCTTTCGGTTGATGATCTCCAATGCCAGTGAACGCATCAACGCCGGCGGGGCCGCTTCATCCACAAAGTGAAAACCTGTTTGGCCTGTCTGCGCCATCTGTTCCTCCATCCGGTCGCAGAGAAGGGAAGCAGTGAGCGGCTCGTAGTTCTTTATATAAGGGAGGGAGATATCACAGAAAGTGCATTTGCCCCAATAGCAACCATGCGCCATCGTTAGTTTGTTCCAGCGGCCGTCGCTCCACAGGCTGTGCATGGGGTTGATGATCTCAATGGCAGAAATATACTTGTCTAAATAAAAATCACTGTAGTCTGGTGTGCCCACCTGTCCCTGCCGGTAATCCGTACAGGCTGCGTTATTGATATAAGTTACTTTGCTATCCTGTAATAAAAATGTGCGTTTAAGTTCTGCTGCCGTTTTGTTGTCCTGAATGAACTGCAGTAAATTTTCAACCGGAGCTTCCCCATCGTCTAAAGTGATAAAATCCACGAATTCAAATATCCTTGTATCACTCAGCGAACGAAGTTCTGTGTTGGGAAAGCCGCCACCCATGCACACTTTAACAGCAGGATAATGTTGTTTGATCCATTGTGCACAACGCAGCCCGGCATACAGGTTGCCCGGAAAAGGAATGGATATGGCTGCCAGTTGCGGTTGTGTGTGTTGTACATGCCGTTTCAATAATTCAATCAGGATATGATCAATATAGGTAAAGCTGTTTTGTAATGATTGATACAGCTCATCAAAACTATTGGCACTGCGGCCCAGCTTTTCTGCATACCGGCTAAAACCAAAATGTTCATCCACGCATTCTTTTATCAAATCGCTCAGGTCTTCCAGGTACATAGTAGCTAAATACTTGGCCTTGTCCTGCGTGCCCATATTGCCAAATGCCCATTGCAGGTCTTCTGCCTGGGCAAAACGGCCGGCTTCCGGAAGAAAACCCCGTTTGCAGATCTGATGTGCCAGGGTTGGGTTCTTGCCCTGCAAAAAAAGCATGACCGCATCAATGGAATTAATATAGTCTTCTTTTAAGGCAATGATGCGACGGGCATTGGCCGAGAACTCTGAAGTTTCAACAACTGCGGAAGTCTTTTGATCAACAGCATTAAAAAGATCCATCAATCCATGCTTTGAAAACAACGCCACCGTTACTTCTATGCCCAGGTCGCATTGAAAGGAGGATATTGTTTTGGTATTAAGAAAACCTTTTAAATACGCCGTGGCCGGGTAGGGGGTATTCAGTTGCGTAAAAGGAGGTGTTATTAATAAAACGGTGGCGGCCATAGGCTGCAAAAGTAAATGTTATTGCTGTAGGTTATCATTAAAAAGCCACCAGGTTAACTGGTGGCTTCCCGGCTGCATAGGCCGGGCAGATTATTTGGTGGACTGCCGGTTAACGATGTGTAACCGAAAGCGTCCATGATCCATCTGTAGATTGCATGAATACCTCCTTTTTATTTGATGACGTAAGGCTAAAGTTAGTAAAGATGTTTAAATGAATGCTGTTAAAATATTGCTTTCTATTTTTCCTCCCTGAAATAGACTTTGTAATAATTCATCTGCATCCCTTCATCAAAACCTTTTTCAATCAGGTCTTTGTTGCCGTGTATGTAGATGTGAAAATTCTTATCCAGTTTCAAAACACTTTTAAAAACCCTGGCCTGTTTTTTTACTGCGGCATCGGAGATGGCAAAGGAGTCTGGCAAAGCGGTGTCGAACTCCTGGGCATAATTGTTTTTAAATTCTTTAAACAATTCAATTCCCTGTTCATTGGCGATCACTTCATTGGCAAACTCATCCATATCAAAACTGTCTTTCTCTTTAAAGTATTTGATGGAGCGGTTGAGCAGGTCGATCTTATCAGCCTTGGATATGTCAAAGGCTTCATCCATTTTTTCTGTCACAAAACTTTTATATACACTCAGGGTGGTTTGTGTTTGGTTGTATTGGTCATTCCGCACTTTCAGTTGCAAAAAATCATCTATCCAGTACATGGCATCCGTGCGGTTGGTTTGGTCGGTTACGGCCACTTTGTATCCTGCATCTTCTTCGGTATTAAAGATGATGCAGCCTTTGTCCAGCTTTTTGATATTGATGGCAGCCGTTTCATAACCGATGTTAAATTCATTTGCCTCCCTTTGAATGGTGATAAAAGGTTCTTTTGATTCGGATTTAAAAATACCAATGGCATCATGCAGTTCGCCTTCCTGCTGCAGGCCGGTAAAGTACACCACATAGAGTTCGCCGCTTTTTATTTTTGGATGGCTGGAAATTTTATACAGGTGTTGTGCCATATGCCGGCTATTGATATGAAATGAATCCGGGTTATTAAAAATATCCTGTGCAAAATGATACACTTCATTCAGATCCAGGTTGCCGCTGCTATGAGACAGATGGAATATTTCATTCGTTTTTTCAAACGGGGATAGAAAGTACTGCATCAATAAACTGCCCAGGGTTTCATCGGTTACCAGCATTGGCTGATCAGATAAACTCAATGGCTCATCGGCTGTGATATTACCCACTTGATGAACAGATAATTGGGAAAAGGCTGCTTCAGAATAGGAGATCATACTTGTAAAAAATAGCAGCGAAGATAGGGGTTCAATAAAAAGCAGGCAGCACCTTTTTATGAACTTTCCATTGCTGCAAAAGTGTGGGCGTTCTTTCAAACAGAGATGCTAAAAACCTTTCAGTTCATTCATTTCCCTGTGCAGCCAGTTAGTTGCCGGATAGTTGGCACGCCGGTCGATAGCATGTATGGCGTATGCCTGTCTTGAACGTCCGCTGGTATTGGGCAGACTACAGTGAGGTAACAGCCCATGTAATACAATACAGCTGCCTTTTTTTACCTCCAGTGGTATCATGCCATCCATAGAAAACGGTTCATCATTCAGCAACACCGTTTCTGCACCGCCCGTGGGTTTTCTTCTGAACCAGGCTCGCAATGCTGTTTGGTGGTCTCCTGGTTTGGCCCAAAGACAGCCATTTTCTACATTGGCATCTTCCAATGCAAACCAAAAGCCGATGCAGCTACCCGGTTCAGTGTATAAAAACGTAGCATCCTGGTGAATATCCACCACACCACCTACCCGTGCATGTTTTAAAATAAGCATGCTTTGTATAATGACGTATTCATCAAGACCCAGCGATGCAGCCAGTTCTTTCATTTGTGGTGAACGGGAAAAGGTATTGAAAAGGGGATCAAGGTCATGCAGGGCATGGCCGATCTTATTCATAGATCGAAACAGGTCTGTCTTCAGCTGTCCTTTCTCATCAAAGGAATCTTTTTCAAAAAAAAATGAAATATTACTGCCTGAGTTGAGGAAATAGTCACTGCTGATCTCCTCCTGGTTACTGGTTTGAAAAACAGCGGGGTGCCCGTCAAAATTATAAGCGCCGGCCAGTTCTTCGCCACGCTTCATCAATGCATCACATGCTGCTGCGGTATTAAAATTTTCAAGCACCAGGTATCCCTGTTCGCTGAATTGTTGTTGAATGCTGTTCAAGCGTAAAGCGGTGGTTTTAGTTTTGGCAATGGAAAGTAGATATTTTTTTCACATCAACAGCCTCTTAGTTGGATTTATGTGGCACACTTCACTTAGGGAAGCAAAAAACATGCTGGCGCAGGTGCAGCCTGGTTAATCTATTGACTCGATGACGTACTGGTGATTGTTAAAAGTGGCAGTTGCTCCAACCCTTAGCCCCATTAACTGCCCTCCTAAGGGCGATTGTGGAGACAGGGCCGTTACAGTAACCGAATCCACCATTGCTTTGCCCAGTGCCACACTCATCAACAAGTATCCTTTATTGGTTTTGATCAAACTGCCCTTTACGATACTTTCTGCAACAATGGCGGGATTTATTTTTTCGAGTTCCACCAGTTGCAATTGGGCTTCTTTCAATTGGTTTCTTTTTTGTTCCTGTTCTATCTGCAGCATGGCCAGTGCCGTTTCATGTTTATCACCGGCGGTGCTTTTTGTTTCGTTGCTGCCGCTTTCTTTCAAATCATCCAGTACCAGTTGCAGCTGGGTTACTTTTTCGTTGGCAAGTTGCAGGTAGTGGCTGTGTATTTTTTGTTTTAATGTCATTTTTAATAAGCGTTGTCAACCAGTTTTTTTTCTGCATCAATTTCTGTCAAAGTTAATCTATCCTCCCTTGTAAAAGGATGCAGCATCACCGGTTCCATTTTGTTGATGCGTTCAAATTTATCCTGTTCTCAATCTTAAACATACTGGAGGCACCGGTTTAATCCATTTCACAATGAGTAATAATCAGCGGTTAAACATTTTATTCCACCCCATTCCCCCTTTACCTTTGCACACAAAAAACTGCATGGCTTACCAATCGCTTGAATCCTGTTTGATTGACCTGGAAAAGAACGGGCAACTGGTACGCATTAAAGAAGAAGTGGATCCATTTCTTGAAATGGCAGCCATTCATTTGAGGGTGTATGAAGCCGGTGGACCTGCATTGTTATTTGAAAATGTAAAGGGCAGTCAATTCAGGGCTGCTTCCAATATGTTTGGAACGCTTGACAGGAGTAAATTTATTTTCAGGGATACATTTGCCCTGGTACAACAGTTGATCGAGCTGAAGAATGAACCTTTGAAGGCCATCAAACACCCGTTCAAAAATTTTGCTGCAGGTATGGCTGCTTTAAAGGCGTTGCCACTCAAAAATCCGTTGAGCAGGCCGGTTTTATACCAGCCAATCAATGTTGAAGACATACCGCAGATACAGCACTGGCCAAAAGACGGGGGGGCATTTGTAACCCTGCCGCAGGTATATTCAGAAGATGCAGACAAACCCGGTATCATGAACGCCAACCTGGGTATGTACAGGATTCAACTGAGTGGAAATGACTACGAAATGAATAAGGAAGTGGGGCTGCATTACCAGTTGCACCGTGGCATTGGTGTTCATCAAACAAAGGCTAACAGTAAGGGACAGCCGCTTAAAGTGAGTGTGTTTGCCGGCGGGCCACCCTCTCATGCGGTGGCCGCTGTAATGCCGCTGCCGGAAGGGATCAGTGAAATGACTTTTGCCGGTGTACTGGGTGGCAGGCGTTTCCGTTATGTGTACCAGGATGGCTTCTGCATCAGTACCGATGCCGATTTTGTGATTACCGGTGACGTATATCCCAACAGCAATAAACCCGAAGGACCGTTTGGCGATCATCTCGGTTACTATAGTCTTACGCATCCCTTTCCTGTGATGAAAGTACACAAAGTATATGCGAAGAAAAATGCGATATGGCCGTTTACGGTGGTGGGCCGTCCGCCGCAGGAAGATACCAGCTTTGGGCAACTGATACATGAATTAACCGGCAGTGCTGTGCAAAATGAAATACCGGGGCTAAAAGAAGTACATGCGGTAGATGCTGCCGGGGTACATCCTTTATTGCTGGCCATTGGAAGTGAAAGGTACACACCTTATTCACCGGCCAAACAGCCGGCCGAATTGCTTACCATCGCCAATCATATTTTGGGTACGGGGCAATTAAGCCTGGCCAAGTTTTTATTTATTACAGCAGACGACAACAATAAATTAACCACGCATAACGTACAAGCCTATCTTGAATTTGTACTGCAGCGGATCGACATGAGCCGGGATGTACACTTTTACACCAACACCACCATTGATACACTGGATTACTCTGGTACCTCCATCAACAGCGGCAGCAAAGTGGTACTGGCTGCCTATGGTGACATAAAAAGGGAACTGGCTGCAGAACTGCCTGCATCGCTGCAGCAGCAACAAGGTTTTGAAAATGCCCGTTTGGTGATGCCGGGTGTAGTAGTGATCCAGGCAGCTGCATTTGAGAGCTACGAAAAAACAGCAAGGCAAATGCAATCACTGGATGAACAATTGAAAGGCGTTGCCTTGAATAGCGTTCCATTGATCGTTGTGGCTGATGATGCCGGTTTTGTATCTGCCAACCTGCGTAATTTTTTGTGGGTGAGTTTTACAAGATGCAATCCTTCGCATGATATGTATGGCATCAGCCCTTTTGTTGCCAATAAACATTGGGGTTGCCATGGACCGCTGGTGATCGATGCAAGGATAAAACCGCATCATGCGCCACCTGTGGAAACAGATCCTGCAATAGAAAAAAAGATCAACAGGTTGTTTGATAAAGGTGGTAGCTTATATGGAACAGTTAAATGATATTACCCGGCTTTTTTTACCACTACATGCCCGTTATTGTATTTTTTTACGTCATCAAAAAACTGCTTTACTTCTGCATATTTTGCTGCCGGTATCCTGTTGGTCAGCAAAGTAAGGGTGGCGGTATTGTACACTGTGCTTTCTTTTTCATCAAACCAGGTACGGGCTGTAAAACTGGCGTAAGCACAACTCAGTTTCTTTTCTTCCGGCAACACATCTTTTACATACCCGGCAGGCAGTTTGTAAACCGTGGTATCTGTTTTTGTAAGCGGATGATGAAAATAATAATCCAGCCTTCTGTCTTTTGCTGCAGGCAGGTCAAATGTAAAGAGTTTGTACAGGCCCATGCCTAAGAACATTTTACTTCCGGCAGTAAATTCCTGTACTTTTTCAAATACAAGATCTATTTCGGCAATTGTTTTACCATTGTCATTTTTTTGTTGTACGGAAAAAGCATCCGGTTGTTTGAATTTGATATACCGCTGCAGGAATATTTTCTGGTCATCACTTTTTTCAGCAAACAAATGGTTGATAAAATCTTCTTTGTATTCACCGGATACTTCTATTACTGTTTTCGTTCTGCCACTGCCATCTTCCGCCATTTCCACTACCGTTTTTGATGAAAAGACATTGCTGCCAGCTTTATCTGACGGAGTTGGGGCCAGCACGCCGCCATTCTCTGTTATCAGTAGAGCATTCCTGTTGTAGGTGGAAGGATCGAGAGACCCAAAATCGTGTGTTTTGCCGGTACATTCAAGCCAGGTGGTGTCGTTTTTTCCGGGCACACAAAGTATCATGTGGTTAAATTCATTGCAGGGAAACTGTGGGTCTGCAGGTTCGTCATTGTACTCCCTGTTGATGAGTGCCACATAACTTTTAATACCAAGCGATTTCAACACCGAGTAAGTATAAAAGCTAAGGCCTTTGCAGTCGCCGTATTTTTTTTGGTCTGTGAACAGGGCAGGGAAGGGTTTAAATCCTCCAATACCCAACTGGATACTTACATACCTGAAATTTTTTTGCAGGTATTCATACACCAGTTTTACTTTTTCCTTTTCTGTGGCCGCATCTTTTACCAACTGTTGAAAAAACTGTTTTCTTTCATCGGGCAGTGCATCCAGTCCTTTGATGAGCCCATGCTCCCACATGCCAAATTTTTGCCAGGAGCTCATATCACCTTCCACATCATACACTTTAAACTGGTTGGGCGCCAATATTACACCGGGGTAACGTCCGCTAAAACTTACCGCACCTTCTTCATATTCAATAGGTGCCAGGTCTTTTACCGACCATTTATAAATTTTGTATTTATCCTCCTGTGTGATCACAGGTTGCAGGTCAATGTTTTTTGTTTTGTACCTGAGACCAAGTGCCGCAGGCACTTTGGCAGTATAAGAAGAACGCTGAACGGCTTCTGCGGAACTTTGAATACGGTAGGCAGGGTAAAACAGCGTGCCTTTAAAATCCATTACATAATTAAATTCCACTGTAACGGGGTAGCTAGATGCCTGCACCTCAAAATAGGTTACGCTGCCATCTTCCACCAGCCCTTCACCAACGGCTGTGGTAAACATGTCTTTCTTTTTGTGTTTGGCCACCTGTTTACCGGCTGCATCATACACTTTGATTTCTGCATCGTCCAGTTTTACTATTTTGTTGGAGTATTCGTTGAACAGCAATGCATCTTTTCCTGACTTTGTTAAAACAGTAAACACTTTATGTACCGTGAGTGTGGCCCGGTCAATATCTGACACTTCAAACAGAATGTCTTCCTCGTGTGTTATCACGGATGCTTTTTCCTTTAACGATGCCGGCACCGCTGATAATGAAAAAACAGGCGGTTGCGCATTGCCACAGCAGCAGGTAACAAAAAGATACAGTAAAATACAGGCTCCTTTCTTCATACTATCGTTCATGGTTAGCTTTTTTTGCGCACAACAAACTGTTCATTCAGCATGTCAAACAGTTTTTTATAAAACTCCTGGAATTCAGGATACTCTTCCACACTATACACCGGTTTTTTGAAATCAAGAAACACCCTCACAGAAAGCCGGTTGTCTTCCAGGCCTGTAAAACGGGTAAATATGATACCGGTATCCGGCATGATCATCCTGATATTTTTAGGCAGCTCTTCAAACTGGTAGTTGTCCGGTATGCCGATGCTTGCCATCACACCAATGCGCTGGTTGTATCCAAAAAAGATGTCTGAAAAACGGTTGTCTTCAATAAAAGGATTTTTCTCCAGCCCCGAAAAAAGATTTACATTGAAATATTTGTAGTCGCCAGCGCCGGCCAGCTCCTGGCTAAAACGGATCTTCTGCACCAGCGGCATAGAATCTGTTTTTTCGTTTTCAAAAACAAGGCTATCCACTTTTACACCCGAGTTTTGAGACGTGAAATATTTTTCTATAAAAGATTTTTTATCTTCCTGTATCAAGGGTGCTTTTCGCACACGGGCATACCCGTCACTTGAAATATCCGCCGTGCCTTTTAAGTTACCTTCTGCATCAATATCTCCATTGATAAAAACGGTGTTATGAAAAATGGCACCTTCATTCCATAGGCTATGCCATCCCCATTCGCCGGTGTCGATTTTTTCTATCACCAGTCCATTGGAGCCTACCACATCAGGCGGGATGAGTTTGGACGGCGTGAATTTTTCCACCGCATCCAGCACGTATTCTCTATCATCGAGTTCCACTACCGCCATTACTTTGTTGAATTGAGAAAAGCCGGCAACAAATGTATTTACGCGGCCATTGTCACGGGTACTCACTAGTACAGGGTGTGCTTTCAATCCTGCATCTTTCAGCAGGTTGACCAATATCAGGTTTATTTCGCCGCTGGTGCCTTTTTTATCTTTCCAGGCAGACTTCACGCCATCCAGCGCCCAGATATTATCATTGTTATTCCATTCCATGTTCTTCCTTACGTAGGCATGTATGGTGGTCATTTTTTCATAGGGCGTTTTTAACAAGGCCAGCATGGAATCCAGATCTTTTGTGCGGGGGATATTCTTTTTTAACTGCACACCAAAATCCTCGTCTTCCATCAATTGCCTGATGATACCGGGCCATGACCGTACAAAACTTTGTCTTGGTCTTCCAAAGGGGCTGATGGCGATCAGTCTTGGTTGTAAACTCTGGAGATAATCATCGTCACAGGAAATATAAGCTTCGTCACGCAGTGCCGGTACATTTTCCATCGTGTACACCTGTACTTCCCGGCCCGATTTTCTTTCGGTGGAGGTTTTGTATGGCAGGATACAATTAGGTGTTACGCTCATCTCCACTTCATTGGGAAAATTGATGATGTAGCGGCTTTTTACAACCGGTATGGATTGCTGAAAATACCAGCGCCTGCTGTCTGCCCCTTCTATCCGGTATTTATATTCTATCACACTGCCCACTTTTACTTCAGGAAAACTAAAGGCAGTTTCCGAATAGCGGTTGTTGAGTCTTTTGTCAAACACTACTTTTTTATCCACTTTGGTTGCTACCACATTTCCTGCTGCATCCAGGTTATAGGTTTGTGCAGTAAGCCCCTTTACCGTTTCCTCACCGCCATAATGGTAGTATTTGATATGCACATTGGCCCTTTCCAGTCCTTTGTCTTTTAATATCTTGATCCGGATATGTCTTTCCAGTCCAAAATTCACTTCGTAATAAAATTCACCTTCATCAAACAATACCATCGCTTCTGCATCTTTATCAAAATCGCAGCCGGTGATTTCCAGTTCGGATTTATCTACTTTGCCAAATTCCGGTAGCTTTTGTGCAGTGGTGGTTGCAGTGATACAATATAGGACTATGGGTAATATGAGTTGTTTCATACCAGGTTAAATCAGTTTTTAGGTTAATGATGGAGAATTAATGCTTTAAATTTGTAAAAAGCTGTCACAAAATAAATTAAATAAATACTCAACCCTCTTAATATGCGGACTTTATTTTTCATCCTATCCTGTTCTTTTATCATTTCTTCCTGCCAGGCCCAGCCCGCCAAACAAATATTGGTAAGTAATAAGGATGAAAATTCACTGTTGTGGGAAGTAAGTGGCAATGGGTTGAAGGAAAACTCTTACCTGTTTGGCACTTTTCATTTAATGTGCAAAGGCGATATCCTCATCAGCGAGCAGTTAAAAAAAGCGGTGAGCAATTCCGCCACCGTGTATATGGAACTAGATATGGATGACCCTGCTGTGGTAATGGGCGGCTTGCTGATGATGAACATGAAGGGTGGAAAAAAACTACATGACCTTTATACAGCCGAAGAGTATAAGAAAGTAAGCAGTTATTTTAAAGACAGTCTGCGCATGCCCATCACTTTTTTAGAAGGCACCAAGCCTTATTTTTTAGTTGCGATGCTGTATCCTAAAATGATGCCCTGCAAAACAGTGAGTGGGGTGGAGGAAGAACTGGTACGCCTGGCCAGAAAAGAAAGCAAAACGATCAATGGTTTAGAAACAATGCAGTTCCAGGCTTCGGTGTTCGACAGTATTCCTTATGAAGAGCAGGCAAAAGAGTTGTTGAAGAGTATTGATAGCCTGGCATCCTACGCAAAGTATTTTGACACGATGGTGCAGGTGTATAAAAGCCAACAGTTGAATGAGATGGAAGAGCTGTTCAGTGATAGTGAATTTGGGATGGAGGCACATCAGGATATTTTATTGGATAAACGAAATAAGAACTGGGTGGCGCAGTTGAAAACGATCATGCCTAAGCAACCTGTATTTGTGGCAGTGGGTGCCGGGCACCTGGTGGGTAAGAATGGGTTGATCAGTTTGCTAAGGAAGCAGGGTTATACACTGCGGCCTTTACTGCATAAGTGACTCTAAAATATGTGCTGTTATCATTTCAGGTGATTGAGAAATGTCTTCCACCAATGCATCCTCCGGTTCCTCCAGTGCATCAAACTGCGACTGCAATAAAGCAGCAGGCATATAATGCTGTTCCCGCTGCTGCATCCGTTGTACAATGGTATCAAAATCTCCTTTTAAATACACCCATCGGCAATTGTTATCTATGTCTTTTACCAACCGCTGCCGGTATATTTCCTTTAATGCAGAGCAGGTGAATATTACATTACTGCTGGTTAATTTTTCTTTTGCAAAAGCATTCATACGATCCAGCCATGGCCAGCGGTCTTCATCACTAAGCGGTATGCCGGCGCTCATCTTATCGATATTCTGCTGCGGATGAAAACTGTCGGCATCATAAAAAGGCCAGCCGGTTTTTTCAGCCAGCAATTGGCCAATGGTGGTTTTGCCGGATCCGGAAACCCCCATGATGATGATGAGCTGGTAGGGCATGATGATGATTTGGATGGCAAGATAATTGAAACGATGAATATTCAAAACAAACAGCCAATTGCAACAAATCCTGGATAATTGGTTTTAACGCATTAAAAACCGATCGCTATCCCGGTGCTTAAATTTACAGTGTTGATCGCCTGCCTTGCTTCATACACTTTTTGTTGGGAGATAGGAGGTCTTACTGAATTAGAAAACTGGTACACAGCTGGAATGGTAAGTCCACCATCGGTGGCCGTTATATACTGTTGTACATTTTTAAAAGACAATGTTGAAGAGCCGGTGTAGCCGATGCTTAAGACAACTGAAATGAGCTTGCTGACTTGATAACGGATATCTGTACCTGCTGCAAAACATAAACCAGTTGCCGTTTGCCCGTTTTGAACAAACACCACATACGAGGTGTCGCTTTTGCTGCTGCCATTAATCGATGGTAAGGAACTGTTGATAATACCCGCTAATAATTTAACGTGCAATGACAGCTTCTTACCTGTTCCCTCTGCCAGTAAGTTTTTTGAAAGACCTGCTAAGCCGTATTTATTTATCCAGGATTTGCTTAGCATTTCCCAATTGGGGTACAACCTGGCGGGGCCGGCTGCAATAATAAAAGCCGACTGCGAAAGTTGCTGTTCAAATGCCGCAGTGTTGAATGCATTTTTCTGAATGCCAGCCATCACAATTGCGGAAAAGCTTTTTCCGATACGGCGGGCATACGACAAAGAAATGGCGCCACCCATTTGGGCATACCCGGAATGCTCATTGCCGGCAGCTGTTTTTGAATAGTTCCCCACCGGGAAAGAGGGGCCGGCATGGATGGTTAATGTTGATTTATTCTGTTGGCTTAATATTGGATGACTTATCAAGGTCACCAGGAATAAGGGAAATAATTTTTTCATTTTTCGGGTTGATTGAAATGTAAATGCAGGACAACAGAAATTGAATTGGCCTGGAGCTGAAGAATTTTATGTTGATTTAAATGGGGGGCATCATTGGTTGGTCAGCTGATGTAAGATAAACAATTGTCAGCAGCCCGTATGCTTTTCATTTCAACTGTTTTAATTTCTTCCATTTACGTATTCTGTCCCGGGCGTTTTTAAAAGGAGCTGCAGTATTTAGCTGTATCATTCTTCCCAATGTCCATTGGTCGTACCAGGGAGTTTCATACAATTCTTTGTTGGTTTTACTGTTAATCAGGTTGACTATTTCGTTTGTTGTTTTATCAAGTTTGGCAGTAAGTTTTTTAAAATCGTATTGATGATAGTCTTGGTAGAACTTTTGTGCCAAAAGCCCGAGTTCATTCCATTTGAAACCTGTTTCTGGAAAGTCAGCTTCAAGTCCTTTGCTTTTTTTGTCGTTCCATTTCAATATCAATTGTCCCCAGCCAACAAGATAAGCAACCAGGTCATTGATGCTCATCAGGGTATTGTTGGAATGTCCTTCCAGTTCTTTTATCTCAGTATGTTCAAGTGGAATGGCCGACAATTCATTTGCCAGCTTTTGGTAGTTGTCTTTAATTGCTTGCAGTAATTCGTTTTTATTTTTTGGGATGGGCATTGTTTTAGTTTCTGTCTGAGTTGTCTGCTATGTTTGCTGCCGGTAAAATGTTTTGATTTCACTTCTGTCAGCAGGGAAACCACCATTCGAGCAGGTATAATTTATTTTCTTTGATGTACAAATTAATATGCCCGTCAGAAATATTCTCAGCATCTTCTCTCAGTTGAATCCGCTCCAGTTTATTTTCACCATTGTAATCCACAGTTTGCCTGAATGCAGCTGCATAGGGAAATAATTTTTTCAGATCATCCAGGCTGGTTTCAGCGTTTAATAGTATTCCCCGGTAACGTATAAAATTTTCTTTGGTAAATTTAAAAAGGTCAACAGCCATGGCGGTATCTGCATTTTCGAATCTTGAGCCTTGTTTATAGAAATACCTGCCGGTATAATCCGTTTCACCATCTTGCTTTTCAAATATATAATTACAGCGCCCTTCTGCCGATGCTGCATGTATACTATCAGGTTCTCCAAATACTGTGGTGAATTCATTTAGTTGAAAGAACCTTTTCAGTTTGTCATTGAACAGCAGGTGTTTTTCCTCTAAAACTTCTGATTTTTGCATATCAAAATCGCCGTTGGGTTGGAGTTTGTCAATTGCACCTGGATTCGCAGATGCCGCTGCATTTACCGGGTCTTTTTTGGGTACAACATTGTTGCCAGCATTTTCTGTACAGGAGTACATTAGCATTACAATTGTTAAAACTGAATATTTTTTCATCAACAGCTGTTTGAATTAGTTACAAATAGGTTAGCAGAAAACCAACTGTTCAAATATATACAGATTGCAAATAGGTGAAATGCCCCGTTGTTTAAATTTGCCAGGCTTACCTGTTTTTTTTAAATCTAAATGCAGCAGGCGGGCATACCAGTGCATGTTGTTACCACTCTTGAAATATAATGCAAACCTGGTGGTCCCTTAGTGCGAATTCTTTAGCACCCCAGGGCCGGAGGGTGATTTCCTTCAGGTTGGGATGCAAAAATTCGGGATGAGAAGCTGCTACTTTTGCATAGACTGCTTTAATATCTTTGGTCACCAACCTGAACTCAGGTTGGTGTTCTTTGGCCAGTTTCGCATTTTCAAAAAGGAATAACTGTAATCCGTCTTTTTCCAATACACAGAATGGTTCATTTGATTGTATTTCATCATGTGCAATAGAAAATTGCAGGCAGCCGGTAAAAAATTTCAGTCCTTCGGCAATGTTGGTGTAATAAACATTCGGAATAAGTTTGTCAACATTCATCAGTTGGTAATATTAATGGTGAATATGCAATGCCATCAACTATCATTTTAGCGTATTGGGAACAACTGGCATGGTTGGTTGCACCATCACCATCGTTTTTCCTCATTCTGTAAAAATAAAGAACAGATTGATATCATTCAGATATATGATTGTATGATGCTTGCCTGTTTCCCGCTTTTCATAGTTGGCAAGCAGTTTATTAAAGGTTTTTAATGACCTTGTTTTTATTTCAAACCCGCAGATGCCGGTTGTTGCAGGCGTACTAAAAGACTGCGTTATTTTTTTTGATGCAGCGCTTTCTAACAGGTATAGATTACTTCGGCCGATCTGCAGGTGCTTATGGGGCACTTGTAAAAACTGGGTGTTTTTTAATTCTTTAAAACCCATGCCAGTGTATTTTTTCACATCGGCATCTACGTTTGGTGAAAGCATGTAAACAGATGCCAGCGAACGGGCAGTATTACCATGGGTGGTATTGGTTTTACTGTCTTTCCATTGTTTATCCACATACGCTATAAAAAACAGGTCCAACCCTTTCGGTTCAACCGTTTTCCATATACGATTGCTGTCTGTAGTGTAAGGAACAGCGCTGGCAGTAAGAAAGTTTTCCAACGAATCTGCATTGTCAGTGGATATGGCCAGGGATGTTCCGCCCTGCCTGTTTTTTAAAAACTCCGTATAGTATCTGCTGGTTGGTTGTACACTGTCAACGGGACTGGTAAATTCAAGATAGGTACCATCCGGGAATTTGATAAAGCAATTCTTAATTCCTTCATGTTCTTTACCCTCTTTTATGGTAAAATGAAGTGCTGTCAGTAGTTTTTTCACAGCGGTTAAGTTTTTCACTGCAACAGGAACATGGTCAATGGAAATAAAATGGGAGTTGGTTGTTTGTGCCTTTGCAATGGCGGCAACACAGCTAAAAATGAAAAGCATTATTGCAGAGCGCATAATTTTATTGTATGACTAAAAAAAGCTGTTGGGGAAAATTGGGATGCCAAATATACAGACAATGTGAACTGGTTAGATCAAGGCAACAGGCTGGAAGACGAGCGCCAGGGTGGAAAATTACACGTAAGACCAATACTACCTGCTGTTTGCCTTCTGCCGGTTTATTTTTTCTGGTATTGTCCAACAGCCTCAACACCCTTATCAGAAAATTTAAGCACTTCTGTTGTTATTGGATAACCTGATTGCCTGTATTCGTCAGTAACTACGTCTCCAAGCCGTTCAGAAAAAAACTTAAAGTCTTTTTCTGAGAAGATATAGCAAAAGTCCCGGACGGGGATGACTGCGTAAAATGGGAAGCCAAAATCTTTTTTTGCTTTTTCTTTCATTGACGGCGCAAAAAGTAATGCAGGTTTCAGTGTTTCATTGTCTACATTGAGTATACCAAGTTTCCGGTTTTCAATTGTATCAAATGTAAGGGTGCATCTTAGCAATAAATGGTCTGCATTAATATTCGCTTGTGTGTCTAAATCTTTTTCTGTGATTGTCCATTTGTCCAGATCGTCTGTGGATAGAAATATTTGACTCGTGTCACTGCTCAGCATATAAACCTTACTAAACCCATCAGTAATTTTTTGATGAATCATGCCATCAAAATCTTTGTCGCTGGGAAAAAGTGAGATAAAAATTTTTTCTTTACATGCTGACCAGTTGCCAGGAGTTTCAGCTTGCCCGATCCATACGGTTTCAACTAAATTTGAAATATGAATTTTGTCATTGTCCCTGCTAAAGTTTTTCCTTGCATTTTCTAAGCTGACCTTTAGTTTCCATTCACCTCTTGAAATATATATTAAACCTGACTCTTCAACAGAGTCTATTTTCATACCTTTTTTTTCAATTTGTGTTTTGAATTCTTCAAATACAACATCCTTCTTTTTTTTGCCATCGCAACCAAATAATCCGAATAGCATAGTCAGTAGAATTAGAGTTTTGGAGTGTCTCATAAAAAGGCCGCTAAATGATGAAATTATGTAATCAAACGCTCAATCCGCAATTTGAGCTAACAATGACAAAATTGAGTAGTTTGATTTTTTCACTTGCAATCAGAACAAAACCACCAACTATAACTTATCATCGACCAATTTGATATCCTTCGATACGAAATTGACCATTGCTTATTGCCCCTTACTCTTCCACATCCCACTCTTCAAAAACGCAAACGACATAATAAAAATAGTGGTCCAGTACACCAGCTCATTGCTCCAGGCCATGGCCAGTGATACATAGTTCACTTTCATAAAATACCAGGAGTAACCGAGGTACACAATGATGGCAATGATCTCGATCATGAGATTCACCCTGGTTTTTCCTGTGCCGGTCACCCCATTGAGCCAGATGTTGGCAACACTCATCAGCAATAAACCAACCGATACCATTCTCAATACTGGTATCGCTTCTGATACAAACTCATTGCCCTGGCCAAAAAGCCGGAAGAACTCGTAGGGGAAGATATTGATGAGCAAACACATGAAACAACAAAAAGCAATACTTAGCAGCATGATCTTATTGATGGCGAGCAGTACCTTATCTTCTTTGCCTTGCCCCATCAGGTTGGCTACCATGGTATTGGTGGTGGCTGCAAAGGCCCATACAAATACGCCGGTGAGTCCAAAAATATTCCGCATGGTATTACTGATGGCCTTGGCATTCTGGTCGTGCCGGCCTTCTATTAAAAAGAAGAACACCAGCCAGGTGGTTACGCTGATCACAAACTGGAAGACAAGCGGGGTGGCAATTTTTAGTATCTGCTTGCTTTTTTCTTTGTCGAATTTAAAATTGTTGAGTAAGCCGTATTGTTTTTTTAAACCGCCTTTATACAGCACTGCAAACACGGTGATAAAACCTGCGATCTCTGCCATTACCGAGGCTACCGCGGCGCCATTAAAACCCATGGCCGGAAAACCCCAATGACCAAAGATGAGCAGGTAATCAAATAAAATGTTGACGCCGGCTTCCACAATAAAGCCAACAATGAGTAAGCGGCTGTTGAGTGAGGCCACCATAAAGGCATTGCCCATTTGAAAAAGATAGAGAAAGGGCAGGCCGATGATACGGATGCGTAAAAAGCTCATCTCCTTTGGATAGGCCACCGGGTCGGCTACCTGCTGAAAGATAAAGGGTGCCACTAAAAAAGTAAAGGCAATACCGGCGGCGGCTATCTGCAAACTGATGCGGATGCCCTGTGTAAGGATGATCTTAAATGCTGCCGTATCATCACTGCCTGCATACCTCGAAAAAACAGACTGCATGGCATTGTTGAGCCCATGACCCGCCACGGCAAAAATGAGGTAATACACGCCGGTGATACCTGCATTGCCCAGCGCTTCGCCGGTGGTATCGCTGTTACCTAAAAAAATGCTGTTGGTCAGCATATTGATCTGGGGTATCAGTATGGCAAAAGTGATGGGCAGGGCAATAGAGAGGATCTGCCTGTTGGTGACCTCTACTTTTAAATCTTTTATAGCTGCTCCACTTTCCATAAGTTTGCAAAAATATCTTTTTTCACCTGCCTAAAATCATTGGTGTGAGTTCAACGTTTAAAATTGGAACAATCGAAAGCGTAAGTCCGGAGGCCCGATTGCTGATCGAGATCAACCACCAGTGTATTTCGTATATCGTGATCGACAATGGCAATGAATGTGTGGCCATCTCCAGCAGGCAGTTTGCAAAAGACATGGGGGGGATCGACAAGGCCGGTAATGTGCTGAAACAACTGGTAAGTGATGACAATATTCTGCAGGAAGATTTTAAAAACACCACCATTATTTATTCGCATCCGCAGTCGGTGATGGTACCGTCGGACCTGTTGCAGGATGATCAGAAAAAAGACATGCTGGAACTGGTACATGGCGATATGAGCGATTCTTTTATCCGGAGCGATTTTTTATTCCGCCAGTACACCCATAATATTTACCCTGTACCCAAACAAATAGATGCCATTGCAACTTACCTGTTCTCTTCGCCGGTAAGTACACATTTATATTCCCTGCTGCCGGATATGTTCCAGGATAGTGGCAATCACCTGCACTGTATTTTCAGTACTTCGTCTTTTACTGCCATGCTGGTAAAAGAAAGTAAACTGCAGGCGATACAGAGTTTTAGTTTTAAAACGCCGGAGGATGTTGCTTACCACATGCTGCAACTATGTGAAGCATTTGGAGCAGAGGTGAATGACATCACATTGCACCTGAATGGAATGATCGATCAAACATCCAGCCTGTACACCGAGTTGTACAAGTATTTTGTGCAGGTGGAGTTTACAACCCTGTCGCCCGCTTTTACCTATCCCGAAGGCATACACGATTTTCCACAACATTATTTCAGCCATTTATTTGCTGCAGCCTTATGCGTATAATCAGTGGACTATACGGGGGCAGAAAGATCAATCCGCCTGGCGACATGCCGCATACCAGGCCCACTACAGATATTGCCCGGGAAGGGCTTTTTAATGTGCTGCAAAACAACCTCGAATTCGACCATTTAAAAACGCTCGACCTGTTTGGTGGCACCGGTTGTATCAGTTACGAACTGGCCAGCAGGGGGGTGGATGACCTGACCATTGTAGAGAAGGATACGGCCATGTACGAGTTTATAAAAAAGACCTCAAAGGAACTGGACATTCCCAATTTTAAACTGGTTAAAGGCGAAGTGTTTAAATTCATCGACAGTTGTAGCGATCAGTTTGATCTTATTTTTGCCGGTCCGCCTTATGCCCTGGGCACTATTGACGAACTACCCTTGAAGATATTCGAAAAGAAACTGCTGAAACCAAAAGGTTGGTTTGTATTGGAACATACACCGAGGAATGACTATAAAAAATTTGCGCATTATAAGGCCGAGCGGAATTATGGGACTACTATTTTTTCGATATTTATAGAAGACAGGGCATAAGGGATGGGTGCTCATATAGTGTCGGGGCGCTATGAGCGACCTAAACCCTGATTCAGTAAATGCGGTTGATGAGCTCCATGAGACTTGAACCATACTCAAAATACTTTCTCATACCGTTATCTTTGCAATAATCACAATCATTCAACAGTGCTTCTAAAAAGTTTCCGTTATTTATTGCTGCCACTTTCCTTTGTTTACGGAGCCATTGTGTGGCTGCGGAACTGGTTGTTCGATAAAAATTTTTTAAAATCAACTCCTTTTAATTTTCCTTTGATTTGCGTTGGTAACCTTGCTGTAGGTGTCACGGGTAAAACGCCGATGGTGGAATACCTGATCCGCTTATTAAAAAATGATTTCAACCCGGCTACGCTCAGCCGGGGCTACAAGCGCAAGACAAAGGGATTTGGTATTGCCGGAGATAATACCACGGCCCTCGAGATCGGTGATGAGCCCATGCAGTTTCATAAAAAATTCCCCGGTATCACCGTGGCCGTGGGAGAGGAGCGGCTGGTGGCCATTCCACAGATATTACAGGACAGGCCGGAGACAGATGTGATCATTTTAGATGATGCTTTTCAACACCGCTCAGTAAAAGCAGGTTTAAATATTTTATTGACAGAACACAGGGATCTGTACACCCGTGACCTGTTATTACCCGCCGGTGACTTGCGGGATGTAAGAAGCAGCGCTAAAAGAGCAGAGGTCATTATTGTAACAAAGTGTAAACCAGGTTTAACCGCAGCAGAAAAAGAGGAATTATTAGAAGAACTGGATCCACTGCCGCATCAGACCGTTTATTTTACCGAAATACAATACGGCCGTCCCTATCATTTATTTAGTAAAAAGGAGATCAACTTTACCCACTCTGCGGATATTCTATTGGTGTGCGGCATTGCCAATCCTGGTCCGTTGAAAGAATATTTATCCAATAGTGTGCACTCTTATGATATGCTGCGCTATGCTGATCACCATATATTCGACAGTGATGACCTAAAGGAAATAAAAAAGCAGTTTGCCAAAATGCGTTCCTCAGAAAAATTGATCCTGACCACTGAAAAAGATGGCGTGCGGATGAAAAAATTTGAGAGTGAATTGGCAGAGTTTCCACTGTATGTGTTACCGATCCGGCATCATTTTTTATTTGGTGAAGAAGAAAAATTTAAAAACCAGGTGGTTGATTTTATACGGAGTTATAAAAATGACAAGAGCGTTGATTGAGCGGATTTGAAGACAAGAGATGAAAAATTATAAGCCCGCCTTTATCAACCTGAGGGCATCCAAATTTTGCTGTGCCTCTGTCGTCAATGGATTTAACATCAGGTTGGTCGTTTCAAAAGGATCTGTGCTGATATTGTAAAAATATTCTGTTCCGCTTTGCAGGTGAATCAGTTTGTAATTTGTATTCCTGATCGTGTAGCCGTCGTTGGTAGTGGAAGCATTGCCAAACTGTTCGCTGTACACAAAAGTTCGTTTAACGGCAGCGGCATTGGTAAATAACGGTTGAATGCTGATGCCATCGTTGTAATTGCCATTGCCTTTAAATGCAATGTCTGCAAAAGTTGCAAACAGATCCGGAGCCTGCACCAGCGCTGTTTCCATTACATTTTTTCTCGTCACATTTTTGCCACTTACCAGCAGGGGTGTATTGATACCACCCTGGAACAACGTGCTTTTGGTGCCGTTTGTTGAAAGGGGCAATTGCGCCACCTGCGCCGGTGTGCCATTGTCACCCATGAATAAAAAGACGGTGTTTTCTCTTTGCGCTGCACTAAGCGAAGCTATCAGCCGGCCGATCTCCCGGTCCATGGCTTCAATAGCAGCCAGGTAATATGTATATTGATTGGCATTGATCGCAGCCTGGTTATCGGGTAAACTTTGATCGCTGATAAGTTGTAAGGGCGGCCGGTGAAAGGGCGTATGCGGTGCATTAAAAGCCAGCCATAAAAAGAAGGGTTTGCTTTGCTGTTGTATCCAGCTCACCGACTGGTTTACCAAATGTGTGGTGGTATACGTAGTGATGTTTTGTTGCGTACCGGCACTTGTCTGCGTCCAGCTGTAATAATTTTGAACAGCGCCGGTAAAAATGCCGGCATAATAATCCACACCAAAGTTTTCTGGTGCCAATAACTGATTGCCTGCATTCACATGCCATTTACCAATGACGGCAGTTGCGTATTTATCCGCCGTGCTGTCATTGATAAATTTTTGTATCACGGTTTCGTTGCTTTGCAGCGTGGCAGTTTGCGGCGCCTGCACGCCACCCACACCTGTTCTGAAGGCATATTTTCCAGTGAGCAGGGATGCCCTGGTGGGTGCACAGAGTGGATTGACCCAATAATTTATAAAACTAATTCCATTGGCAGCTAACGAATCCAGTGTGGGTGTAGTGGCTTTTGTACCGTTTATGCCAGGATAATTACCAAATACATCCCAGCCCAAATCATCGGCAATGATGAAAATAATATTGGGTGACTTTGTATTGCAAGCATTGTTTTCACCCACACAAACATTCACACCGGGATTGATCGTAGTGGTATGCCCATTTACCTGCAGCGATCTGCAGGTAGCATCGATATCAATGTTGATGTCAAATGCCAGCACAATATCATCACTGCTGTCCGGAACCTGGTTGGTATTCCACATCGTACGGTCACTCCATAAGCCGGTTCGGAGATTGGTGGTTTGCCCAATGCCCGCAGCACTGATACATACACACAACCATACAAAGTTTAATTTCTTCAACTGGTAAAGAGTTGTTGGATTGGTTTTTATCTTGCCACGATCACCTGGTGACTTTCGTTGGTCGTGCTGTTGATGATTCTCACTACATAAGTGCCTGCATACAATGTCTCCGTATTAAAATATGCGATGGTTTGTCCCTTGTTTATTTTGGTTTGCAGCATCAGTTTGCCATCCATACTATACATCAGTACATCGGTATTTTCCTCCAGTAATCCTTTATACTGTACAGCCACCAGGTCAGACGCAGGATTGGGCAAGAGGTTAAAAGCACTGCTGTTCGTTTTATGTTGCAACCTGATAATATTTGAATAGGCAGACTTCCCATTCCGGTCCACTTTTTTGATACGGTAGTACAGCATGCCGGTTGAAATGTTTTGATCTGTAAATTGATAACTGGATGTTGCTGTTGTATTACCAGCAGCAGCTACCTGGCCGGCTATTTCAAAATGCAAACCGCCGGTGCTGCTTTCGATGATGAAATGACTGCTGTTGATCTCTGTGCTGGTTTGCCAGTTTAATATCGCCGTTGATTGGTCTATCCTTCCTGTAAAAGATAAAAGACTAACGGGTAACACCACGGGTGTGTACACGGTAACGGCCTCGGTTATACTGGCTACTTTTCTATTGGCAGATACACCGTAAAAAGTTGGGCCAACTACATAGGGATAAGCAGAATTCCAATCGGCATCCACCGTAGCGAAATAGCTATAGATACCATCTGGATAGTCTGGCGTTTTACAAATTCTTCCATTGTGTACATCCAGGTATTCTTCCTCTCCGGGATGAGCGATATATTCATAATCTTCCCTGAAATAGCCCAATGGATATGTGGCGCTCACCGCTGGGCCATTGGTACGGGTGGTCATATTTCTCAACTGGTAACCCGACCGGATCCTTGCTATTCCTCCACTACCGTCAGCATTTTTGTAACCATAAGCACCATAGATGGGAAAGCCATCATACGCAAAACCGATCAAAGGTGAATGCTGTGAGCTGTCGATTGCATACAATCCATCTGCATCATACAAATTACAAATAGAGGAAATTACATTGAGGTCCAGTTTAAACGCCGATGGATTCTGGTGATGATGATAATTACCCATGGCCGGATGTCCTTTGGCGCAATCAAACCCTGCCCGCTCAGCTACTACAGCATCCCGGTTCCAGGCTTGTGTTGCCATTGGTCCGCCTGGACAAGGTGCACGACCCGGACCGCCGCAAAGAGCCAACGTTGTATTATTCCAGGCCACACCATCCCGGTAATCAAACAAGGCCACTCCATTGATAAAAATGCCAATATTGCCACCATTGGTGGCCGTTGGGGTACCGTTATTTTGCACCGGGTTCAACGGCATTCTAAAAATGGCATTCTGGTTAGTGGCATTGGAAGGGTTTCCATCCTGGAAAGGTCCGGTAGGGTATGCAGGAACCCCGGCAGTTTTTATATAAGCGAAGTTGGCAGAATAACTTACTTCCTGGCAATTGACCAAAATATTATTGGGTATCGTATTGGGGTTCCCAGCGGCATAGTAAGAACCCGTTTGTGTAGTGTTTTGCAACCACTTTACAATGGCAGGATTGGTTTGGCCAATGCAGTTAAGACCAGCTATTAAACAGATCAACAGTAAGTTTTCCTTTTTCATGATCAAAAAATTGCTTTCTTTTTTCTTATACGATGTTGTTCCTGGTTTCCTTTGCTGCGGGTGAATTTATTTTGTTGAAAGCGGTACTGCACCAGTTTACCTGCATGGTCTTTACTAATCATCATGCGGCGGCGGAGGCCCTTTTCTTTCGGTAGTAAAATAAAAAGCGAGGTCATGGGTGAGCTCATTAAATGCTTCCATTTGTTCCGGCTTACACAATTTTTTTATTTGTACAAAATGATCATAGTGTACTGTTTCAATTCTTTTTTGCAAGGCACTTAACAGGTTGGTCAAAGAATCTTTACCTGCAAAGCTGTCCGTTTGTAAAGATTGATACAGCTCATTCTTGGTTTCGCTGATACTGTCTTTCAGTAGCCTGATGGATTTCCTGTGCCCGGTTATCAGCAATTCATATTGGGCTACCTGTTCTGTATCAAACTGCAGCCGTTCCATGATGATCTTTTTAGGACCTTCTCTTTTTCCCGGCGGCATGTCTTCCATTGGTGCAGGCTGCTTTTTTATTAATAAAAAGCCTACGAGAACGCTATTGGTAAACAGCAGACCAATTACAGCAATGGTTAATAATTTTATCTTACTCATGGTACAAATCGTTTGTAGTTGACAGACCCATTGCATTTACTACACTTTCAACACCGGTATTTTTTTTAATGGCCGGAGCAGCGGTTCTTAACAGTATAGCAATATTGATAAACAGGATCATAATGGCAGTTAAGGCAAATGTCCATTTCCATTTTACCGGTGCTTCCATGTGCTGCAAATTTTGTATCTGCTGTTGAATACGGGTGTACAAAAAGGGTGGGGCATCCACCTCCTTTAATTGATTAAGCGCATCCAGTTTTTTATTCAGATCCATAGTGATGTATGTTTGGTTATACGAGGGTTGTTTTAAAATCCTTCGCTCCCGGTTAATTTTTTTTGAATGGTTTGTTTGGCTCTCTGCAATAGTGACTCTACGGCCTTCACACCAAGGCCCATAATTTCTGCCACTTCTTTTTGTGGCCTGTCTTCGATCTTACTGAGGATGACGGCCGTTTTTTGATTAGGGGGCAGGCTGTAAATGATTTGGAGGAGCTGCACCAAGGCTGCTTTGTCCTCCGTTTCTGTACCGGGATGGTTGATGGTGGCCATATCTATCACCGGCTCATTGCTGCCAGGCAGCAATAGGACACTCAAAAAGCCCCTTCTTTTTTTGGCGTTTTTAGCTTTTAGAAAATCTAGACAATGATTGATGGTAATGCGGTAGATCCATGTTTTGAGAGATGCCTGGCTGGCATCGTATAGCGTATATTTCTGGTAAACTTTTACAAACACGTCTTGTGTGATGTCTTCTGCATCGGCTGTATTAAGCACATAGTGCAGGCACAGATTGTACACCAGGTTTTTGTGACCCTTATAAATGGTTTCAAAATGTGCGTGGTTGGCCATCAGGTAAAAAAGGTCTTTCAACAATACCGGCTGCTTATCGATCCATTGAAACGTTGAGGCTCAATAGCAGTTATTTTGCTACAGCGATCTTAATTTTCTTTCCTTTGATCTTTTCATCTTTTATCAGTTCCATCAGGGCGCCTACTTGTAATTTTCTTACCGCTGCAAAACTGGAAAAATCCTTTACTTCTATCAGCCCGATATCTTCCTGGTTCAACTGGCCGATCTTAGATAAGAAACCAACGATATCGATCTTATTGAGTTTGTCTTTTTTTCCTGCGGCAAAGAAGAGCGTGGTCCATTTTGGTTTTTCCGGCAATTCAATTCTTTCATTCAGCGGCAGCTCAGTTACTTCCTCTGTAATGTATGAAGGCAGTTTTTCTTCTTTTGATAAAATGAGTATTGATTTTCCTCCGGCAGTCATACGGGCGGTTCGGCCATTGCGGTGCGTATACACATCCGGGGTAGGTGGTAAATGAAAATGAATGATGTATTTGATATTCGGGATATCGAGGCCCCTGGAAGCAAGGTCGGTGGTGATCAACACATTGGACGTGCCGTTCTTGAATTTACACATGGCGCTTTCCCGTTCGTATTGTTCCATACCTCCATGGTAAAAAACATTCACAATGCCTTTTTCCAGTAAATATTCACTGGTACGTTCCACCGATTCCCGGTGATTGCAAAAAACGATCATGGATTTATTACCCACCTGGCAAATCAGCCTGAACAAGGTTTCCACTTTATCTTTTTCCGGTGAATGAACCACCTGCACCAGCAATTCATCCACCGCTTCTTTTTCCACCAGTGGAGATAGAAATTCCACTTTGGCAGCGTTGTCAAATTTTACAAAATCCGGGATGCCTGGCGCATCGGTTGCCGAAGTGAGGATCCTTTTTTTAACAGCAGGTAAACTGCCGATGATGAATTCCATTTCTTCCTTAAAACCCAGTTCCAATGATTTATCAAACTCATCCAATACCAAAGTTTCAATGGCATCAACAGAAAAATTATTACGGCGGATATGATCTGCAATGCGGCCGGCCGTACCTATGATCACGGCGGGTGATTGCAATAAATTATTTTCTTCAATCTCCCTTTTATGTCCGCCATAGCAGCAGGTGACTTTATAGCCCGTACCCATTTTGCGAAACACTTCATCAATTTGAATGGCCAGTTCCCGTGATGGCGCTAAGATGAGCGCCTGTACTGTTTTTACAGCCGGATCAAGCCGCTGGATGATGGGCAATAAAAAAGCGATGGTTTTACCAGAACCGGTAGTGGAGAGCAGCAGCACATTGTCGTGTTCATCATTGGCTTGTATACTTGCCAGCTGCATTTCGTTGAGGGCTTCAATCTTCAGATTGGCCAGAATTTTATTGGTGGGAATATTTACCTGTTGCATTTGGGTAAAATTAGCAGTAAATTAGTGAGAGTTCTTTTTTATTAACGATAAAATCTTGCTATATGAAGTGCCTCAAAATAATAGCTGTAAATTAACGCCATGTTAAAAGTGCAAAGCAATGTGACAAACGGCTGCATCAATATATGAAGACCTTCGTACATTTATCCCGGTTAATTTATGGTTTTTTATATTCTCATGCGCCGGCTGGTTTTTACCAGCCGGATTTGTTTTGAAGGGTGTCAGTCAGTTAGTCTGCATGCGTACCTTCGTGCAAAATCAATGCAATGGGGAAATTTCATGACAGCATCAAACCGGCTCACCGGGATTTTATAAAAGAGCAGCATATTTTTTTTACTGCCACGGCGCCACTCAGCAAGGATGGCAGGATCAATCTTTCACCAAAGGGGCTTGATTGTTTTCGTGTGCTGGGTCACGACAAAGTTGCGTATATGGATCTCATCAGCAGCGGAAATGAAACCTCGGCACATACGCTGGAGAATGGCCGTATCACCATCATGTTTTGTTCTTTTGGAGAAACACCCAATATCCTGCGCTTGTACGGCAAAGGACATGCAGTATTGCCAGGAACCACCGAATGGGATGAACTGGCTCCTCACTTTACCGTGTATCCCAGTACAAGACAGTTGATCGTTGCCCATATCGACCTGGTGCAAACCTCTTGTGGTTTTGGTGTGCCGATGTATGAATTTTCCGGCGACCGGGATATTCATTTTGAATGGGCCGAAAAGAAAGGTGCAGATGGATTGTATGAATATGTTCAGGAAAAAAATTTGAAAAGCCTGGATGGATTGCCAACAGATATCGCTTTAAAAACAGCCTCCAATTAACATGAGTGATCTATTGCTAAAAAACTGGGAAAAGAAATCCGGTGAAAGACAAAAGCTGTACAAGAACTACCTGCATAGAGCCAATAAAAACGAGGTGCTGAAAGCATTGCCTGATCTGCATGAGGAGGCTTTTAGTAAAATTGATTGTCTTCAATGTGGCAATTGCTGTAAAGGGTATTCACCCCGTTTTAAAACACCCGATATCAAACGCATCGCCAAACATTTAAAAATGAAAGACGGCGACCTGGTCAATCAATATTTAAAAGTGGATGAAGAAGGTGATTATGTGATGCAAAACCAGCCTTGCTCTTTTTTAGGCGCTGATAATTATTGCAGCATCTATGAAGTGCGCCCTTCTGATTGCGAACGGTTTCCTTATACTGATGAAGATGTGATCTTAAAAAGACCGAATATCACGTTGAAGAATTCGAGTTTTTGCCCGGCGGTGTATTATGTGCTGGAGAAGCTGATGGAGGCGAAGAAGTAGGGGGCGATTCCTGATAAAAATTACAAGGAGCTTTTTTAAGCAGAGGCTTGCTTTCAATACCTCTGATAATTTGTATGCATACTTTTAACTTGGTCGATCTGGTATACTATCGATTTTGGTTCTAATTACAGATCCTGTTTTATTATAAACCTTTTGCCCATTTTTCCCTTCCAATTACATCCGAAGTGATTTGGAAATTTAAGATCAGTGTATCACTGCACACTGAAAAATGAACATAGGCATAGTAAGTTCCTAAAGCATAATCTTTAAAAACGAGCACATTTGATGAGTCCTCCGGGTAAAGTGTAATGGCGCTTTCTTGAAAGATTTCATACCCGTATTTTTTTATGGAAAGGTAATTCTTAAAAAATTCAAGGTGATGTTCATTTGCGAAAACTAACTGCCTATTATATCCCTCGGTGGCAGGTGTTTTCAAAATATAATTTCCTGCCCTGGCATCGTAATATAATTCAGAGACCCAGTTCCACCGTCCTTTAAACAATTGCAATGAAATGCTTTTATCAGTTGTCGGGGTATTGCAGGGGAAGATGCCAATATTTTCCTTTTTGCATGAAAATAAAAAAGAACTGATAATGAATAATCGAAAATACTCCACGATTTTTTTTGTCAATATTATTGATGTGTAAAGATTGCATTTGACTTATAAATTTACGCAACTTTTATTGAGAAATTACTTCAGGCGCTCTGCCTTGTAGTATGTCAGTTTGAAACCAACAGCTATCAGATTGCGAAGCAACTCTGCGACCTCTGCCCCTCAGCGTGCCAATTGTTCCACGCAGACTTGCCTACCGGTAGGCAGGGATGAGGAGAACGCAGGGGAAAGACAACTTCGTAGTCATATTTTCAAAATGAGACACTACCCGCTGCCTTATTACGTATCAGCAATTCAGCCAGGCACTCAATACTCCAGCTTCTTCAAACTTGGCGCCTTAAACCAGGTGATCACCACCACCAGTATAGTCATACAGCCGCCAAACACCACAGAAGGAATATTGCCCATCAGCTTAGCTGCCACACCACTTTCAAACTGGCCTATTTCATTGGAAGAATTGATGAACATCGAGTTTACGCTCATTACCCTGCCACGGAGTTCATCCGGTGTTTTTAATTGCATGATATTACCTCTAACCACCACGCTTAGCCCATCGAGCACACCACTCAGCATCAAAGCAAAAAACGACAGGGCGTACCATTTCGATAATCCAAATATGATGATACAGGCACCAAAACCGGCTACGGCAAACAGTAATTTCATGCCTTGTTTCTTTTTCACCGGCGATAAGGTTAACCATACTACCATGATAATGGCACCGATGTCTGATGCGGCATTCAAAAGCCCATACCCTTTAGGGCCAACATGCAGTATAACACTGGCGTATACCGGCACCATGGCAACCGCACCGCCAAACAATACGGCAAACAGGTCCAGCGAAATGGCCGCCAGCACATCCTTGGTTTTAAAAACAAATCTTAAACCTTCGGTCACCGCTTCCAGTGTTTTCTTTTCGCTGCTCATGCCGGGGGGCTTGGCTTTCAACTTGTACATAAAACCCACTGCAGTAAATATCAAACTACAAATGATCACAAAAGTGCCCGTTACATTAAACCAGGCAATAAAAAATCCGGCCACCGCATGTCCTGTGATACTGGCCACTAAATAACTGGTAGAACTTAATTGCGATGCAGCGATCAGGTTTTCCCTGGGCACCAGCGAAGCGATCACGGCACCAAAGGCAGGTCCTGAAAAAGCCCGTATCACCCCGGTACAAAAAATAACCGTGTACATCGCAATTACAATGGCTTTATTGGCAAAGGTCAGTTGAAACCAGTTGGTGGAAGTACATAACAATATCAAGGCACAAATTCCAAAGAGGCTCATGGCCCGCAGCAACAATTTTCGTTTATCACTTTTGTCAACTATATAGCCGCCATACAAGGCCAGTCCTACAGCCGGGATGGCTTCTGCCAAACCGATCATGCCGATGTTCAAAGGATCTTTGGTGATTTCATACATCCACCAGGCCACCAGCGTACCCATCATCCTGAGGCCCATGATAAAAACAAAGCGGCCTAAAACAAAATTTCTGAACTCGGTAATACGTAAAACCTGGAAGGGAGAGTAGTTCAATGAAAGTGTTGATTGTTGAAATGCAAATGTAAAAACTAAGCACCTACAATCCGGGATACAACAAAATCTTTACGCAAATGGTAAACAAGTTTAAGGAAGCGAAATATAATGCTGCCCATGATCGTACTCTTTATCCAGTGCATCTGTAATGATCTTTACATGCTCAGGATTGTGCAGAAAGTCAGCGTGTGAAGCATCCACAAACAAAGTTTTGATATGGTGCTGTTTGATATACTGGGTGTAGGTCTCCTGCAATTGAAAAAGATAATCGTTGGGTATATTCTGTTCGTATTCCCGGTTGCGTTTCTTAATATTTTCTTTTAACCGGTTAACAGGTGTATGCAGGTAAATTAAAATTTCCGGTTGCAGTATCTGGGGGTTGATAATCTCAAACAGTTTTTGATACAACCTGAATTCATCATTCTGTAAATTCACCTTGGCAAATAAAAGACATTTAGTAAAAAGATAATCCGAAATGGTAATGCTTTGAAACATGTCTTTGGTCTGCAGCAGGTCTTTCAGCTGCTTATACCTTTCGGCCATAAAGAACAGTTCTACCGGGAAGGCGTATTGGTCGGGCTTTTCGTAAAACTTTGGAAGAAAGGGATTGTCTGCAAATTCTTCCAGCACCAGCCTGGCGTTGTAATGTTTGCTGAGTATATTGGCCAGCGTGGTCTTGCCTGCTCCTATGTTCCCTTCGATCGTTACAAAATTGTACTTCATAATTTACCGGGCGCAAAATAAAGGGAATCGGCAGTGAACCAATCAAAACTTTTTCACATTCAAAGGGTCCTGGCAATTTTGAAGTAAATAGTGGATGCTTTGTTGAAAAACAGGGTGCTTTAAATTTGGTGAGAGTTCATTCAGTGGTACCAGCACAAAGCGGCGGTGTTGTATCTGGGGGTGGGGCACTTCGAGGTTGCTCTCCTTAATAATGCTTTTATTGAAGAATAAGATATCAATATCAATGATCCTGGGGGCATTTTTTACTGTTCTCACCCGGCCCATGCTTTTTTCAATGGATAAGATCGTTTGAATGGTTTGTTGGGCTGTCAGCCTGGTTTCCACGATGATCACCTGGTTTAAAAAGTCAGGTTGTTGCGTATTGCCCCATGCGGCGGTAACATATAACTGTGACTGACGGAATACCTGGCCTATATTTTTACGGATATGTTTAACTGCATCAGCCAGTTGTTTTTTACTGTTACCAGTATTGCTTCCCAAAAGCAGGTAGGTTTTATTCATTGTTCAGGAATAGTCTTTTATCAAAATCAAAAGCTGATGTAGTGATGATTTTTACTTTTTTGAAATCAGGGTGTGTTGGATTGACCAGGAAATTATGCTCTTCAGGTACAATGGCTGACGGTACTTTTATAATCAAGGCTGCATTTGTCTTAAGCATTTCGTCACCCATCCATTGGGTATAAGCCAGGTTGTGTTCCCAAGCCTGTTTAAGTTTTTTTTCCGGAATGGAAACAATTGTTAGCGAATCCGGTATCAGGATCTTTATTAAATTATAGGAAGCGGGAATGTTTTTCCTGCCGGTTCGTACCAGTATTTCCAAAAGGGCAAGTGAGATATGCTCTGCTGTATACAAAGCCGCAACGCCCGGTGAATTCCACCGGCCGCCAAAAATTTTTGAGCCCGTTCCGGAAATATCTTCCTTATGTGCACTTGTAGCAAGCCGGTATATGATCATGCTAATACGCCGTGTTCTATTCTGCCCAATTGGATGAATATCATATTGATGCCGTGTGCTGATGTTAGTGATTCGAGCGAAAGCCGGCCTTCGAGCATGGGTGGATTTGACCTGATCCAGCTGCAAAACATGTCAACCGTTCCAAACACTTCTTTACCTTTTTTTATTACGGTATCTATTTGCAGGGCTCTTTCGGCATTTATGGGCGCAAAGCTTCCGTTGTTTTTGGCATATCGCTGCAGGGTGCGTTCGCTGATATGAAGCATCACTGCCCATTCCGCTTGTGTAAAAGGCACTTTATCAGCAATCTTTTTAAATTCATTGTAGGTGAAGTTTTTTAATGACGGGATTATTTTGATGGTTTTAAAATAAACCGGGTAGGGTTCATTTACGCTAAGGGGGTGGGTATCGGCTGGCTTTGCCAAGGGTTGGGCTGCTTTTTTCTTTTTCATTGTGCGCCGTTTGTCATCAAATTTACGACACTTGTCTGGTCATAAAAAAATATTTTTACATTTTTTTTCAAATAGATTTGCGCCACAATTATCAGGTATGCAGCAATACAGCCAGTCAAAGGCTACATGGGCTATTACAAGAGCCAGTTTAAAATCAATGTTCCGCAGCCCACAGTCTGTTTTCTTTAGTATATTTTTTCCCATCGTACTCATCGTGATCTTTGGTGCGCTGAGTGGTGGCGGTGCTTTGAGTGTGGATGTGGCCTTTGATAAAAGTTCGGATACTGCCAATATCGTCTACCAGTCACTCAAAAACAGTCCCCTGATCTTTGAAGAAAAGGGCAGCCAGGATTCATTGGTTCAAAAGATGAAGAAAGGACAGGTGACCGCCCTGCTGCTGGTAAAAAAGATCAGCCAGCCCGGAGAAAAGGAACGGTTTAATGTGCATGTCACTTCCTCTTCTGCCAGCCAGCGGGATCTGTCTTCCTTACTGGCAGTGATCAATGGCGAAATGGCTAAGCTGGATAAAGACATGGTGCAAAACAATTCTATAGCCAGCATTACTACCGAGCAAGTGGAAGGAAGGGCTTATAAACTGATTGATTTTTACCTGCCCGGTATGATTGGTTTTTCGCTGATAGGTTCTGCGGTTTTTGGGGTGGCTTTTTTATTTTTTAATCTGAGGGAGACACTTGTTTTAAAAAGACTCTATGCGTCACCGGTAAAAAGACTCAACATCATTTTTGCGGAGACATTCGCCCGGGTGATATTTCAAATTGTAACGGTTATCGTACTGATAGGTTTTGGAAAATTTATCTATGGTTTCACCCTTGCCAATGGTTTCATCACCTTTTTAGAAATGATCTTTGTTTGCCTGCTGGCCCTCCTTGTTTTTATGGGTGCTGGTTTTATCATCAGCAGCGTGGCAAAAAATCAGAATGTGATACCGATCTATTCCAACCTTTTTATGTTCCCGCAGTATTTCCTGTCGGGTACATTTTTTCCAAAAGGGGCCTTACCAAAAAGTGTACAATGGCTGGTGGAAGCCTTGCCGCTTACTGCACTGAATGATGCCCTGCGTAAGATATCATTTGAAGGGGCAGGCTTACTGGCAGCCAGCAAGCAAATGGGCATCCTCGCTATATGGGGTGTAGTGGTTTATTTGATAGCCGCAAGAGTGTTTAAGTGGGAGTAATCAACAGTGGCGGCCATGGAAATTATAATATGTATAATGTAAAAAAATGAATGGAATAAAAGCAATACTGTTTGGCGCTGTGGGCCTTTTTTTGGTAGTAACGCTGTTGTCTTTATTAATTACTGCCAACCCAAGGGTTGCAAGGATGGTGGTAATTAATACCGCTTCAAAAGAAAAAGTAATGGCCCAGCTAACGGACCTGGCTAACTGGAAAAACTGGCATCCTGTTTTGGCGTCGGATTCCGTGTCGGTTTCTTATGGAAAAATCACCTCCGGAGCAGGTGCTTCCTGTGATATCACTTACAACGGTAAAACAACACTGGTGGCTATTACAGCCGTTGATACTGCGGCTTTATCTGTTGAATTAAGAGCCAGTGGTGAAAATGATATCAGCAACCAGATCGTTGCCACCTATATCCCGGCTATGAACCAGGTAAAAGTGGACTGGGTCGCCACTACGCACCTGCACTGGTACCCCTGGGAGAAATTCTATGCCATTTTTATTGATAAGCTCACGGGCCCTGGTTATGAAGCCGCTTTGCAGGGTTTAAAGACCTATATAGAAAAATAATCCATTTTTTTTTCTGCCCAATGCAACGGTTATTGTTAAACCATTGTCAGCCCCCTTATACCAATGGATTACAGGCAACTTGTAAAAGACTGTATTAAAGAAAAGCCGGCAGCCCAGGAAGCGCTGTACAGGCATTTTGCACCTGCAATGCTGGGTGTGTGTTACCGCTATACCAAATCGATGGAGGATGCAGAAGATGTGTTGCAGGAAGGTTTTGTGAAAGTATTCCTGCATATAAAGGACTATACGGCAAGTGGTGAACTGGGAGCATGGATCAGGAGGATCATGGTGAATACAGCGCTCAACTTCCTCAAAAAAAATAAAAAATACCGGACCGAAATGGTTTTTACAGAAGCACCGCTGCATCCTGTGACCGACCTGAATCCGCAGGTAAATTTAGACGCCAAAGAACTGGCCGAACTGATACGGCAATTACCTACCGGGTTTCAAACGATATTCAACTTGTACGCCATTGAAGGATATACCCATGTGGAAATAGGGCAGATGCTGGGTATCAGCGAAGGCACTTCCAAATCGCAATATGCAAGATCACGATATTTATTAATGGAATGGTTAGAGAATTTATCATCAACATCTAAACACAAGCGCTATGCAGGAAAATGAATTTGAAAAAAAGCTGCAGCAGAAACTGGAGATGTTGCAGGTACAGCCAACTGCAGAAGTATGGCAGAAGGTAAAATTACAGGTGACACAAAAAAAGAAAAAGAGACGGTTCGCTTTTTTCTTTTTACTGGCTTTTATGCTGTTCGCTGGTGGGTTAGTAACGAATATGCTGCTGAACAAACCTGTTAATGATTCCACTACTGGCAATGCAGCAATTTCGAAGGATGCGATGGAAGCATACGCTGATAAGGGTCTAAGCGAAACAAAGCCTGCTGTTGATGATGAAGTGGATAAGGGAGTACAAAAGGCAGCAACTTCCGAAATAAGATCTGCTCTGGCTGCTGCAATTGAAGAAAAAAATGTAAGCACAATAACAGTAAACAATAAAACGGTTGGTTTAGAAAATAGCAGTAATAAAAGCAACTCCGCTGTTCGGAAACCAATTAAAAAAAGTACAAAGGCCAAATTGAAAGTCGCTGCCACAACTCCGCAGGTGGATGAGGATCAAGATGAAATAGCCCAGGTAAGTGTGATGGAAAAAGAAAACAGCCAGCCAGCAACAACTGTAACAGTAGTGGGGAAAGAAGAAGGGGAGGTTGCTGTTGATGTTAGCAAGGATATAAAAGAAATTATTGTAACAGATCTCAAAGCAGAAGAAAAGACACAGCAGGAGCTGAAAAAAAAAAGTGAACCGAAAAAAGCGGCTGTCGTTACTAAAGAAAGCAAGAAAAAAAGTAATGAACGTAAATGGGGTATTGGTTTTTCTTTTACAGCTGGTTTAAACAAAGTGGGCAGCAGCAGCATGCATAAAAGTTTTTCACAGGAGGACTACAACGGCGGTACATCCGGCAATCCCAATACGCCCACAGCCGGTATCAACAGTAATGCTTTGTCACCAATGCAACCCGGGGCCGCATTTGCATCTGGCATACACATTTACAGAAAGCTGGGGAATTCCCTAAAGCTAACGATGGGCTTGCAGTATAACTATAGCAGTTTGGTATCCAAAACAGGTAAAAGGCTTGATACAACTGCTGCGGTTAGATTCGAGATGTATCAAACTGGCTCATCGGTTAACTATACCAACCGGTACCATTATTTAACCATACCGGTTTCATTATCTGCCAGGCTGTTCTCTATTGGCAACAGGGAAATATTGATGGACGCAGGCGCCTCGCTTTCACAGCTGGTAGGCACAAACGCTTTGAGTTTTAACAGCACACAGGGGCGTTATTTTACCGGCGTAAATGATTTGAATAAGACGATACTGTCTTTATCTGCAGCGTTGGCTATCAATTTGGCAGGTAGTAACAAACCCGCTTTATATATTGGACCACAGGTAAATTATGCATTGACGCCAATGGCAGCTACTGGTTTACACCAAGGCATGCACCCGCTATATATTGGCATTAAAATGCAAAAGAATCTGTGGAAATAATGTTGTTGTTGCAACCGTAGGAATACATCGGTTGTCAGTTTTTATAAAACCAAAAAATACTGTTATGAATAAGCTGTTCCGCCTTTTTTCAATGCTGCTGGTTTTGTCAATGGCATTTTTACTCCCCGGCTGTATAAAGGATAAAGTGACCACCACGCTGGTTGCTTATGAGCCTGTGTACAAAACAAAAGCTGAAGTCCTGCAATTGATCAGGGGGAATGCGGCAGCACCACTAAGGCAAACAGGCAAAATTGCCCTGTATGGCAATTACATTTTTATCAATGAAGTAAATAAAGGGGTTCACATCATTGACAACAGCAATCCGGCCGCACCCATAAACACGGGCTTTATTAATATCCCGGGAAATATCGATATTGCCATCAGGAACAATATGCTGTATGCGGATATGTACACCGACATGCTTACCATTGATATAGATAACATGAGTAATGTTACGGTGAGAAAAATAAATTACAATATTTTTCCAGAACGCATCTATTCGGGAGGTTTTGTGGCTGATTCGTCCCGGTATATTGTTGATTGGGTAAGGCATGAGGCTACCGAAGAAAGAGAGATCAAACAGGTACGGGACAATATTGGGATTGGTATGTGGATGGAAGGAGATGCGTTGTCACAGTCGGGCACTTTTAGTAATGCACCCACAGCGGCTAACTCCGGCACAAAGAGCAACAGCATTGGTGGTTCTATGGCAAGATTTACCCTCGTGAATAATTATCTCTATACGGTGGGCCGAAGTTCACTCAGCGCTTTTGATGTATCCAATGCTGCGGATCCGGCATTGCAAACTGTAACACCCCTTGGCTGGGATATCGAGACGGTATATCCTCTCCATAATAAATTGTTTATCGGTTCCAGAACTGGAATGTTCATCTACAGCATTGACAATCCTGCTGTTCCTGCACATCTGGGTAGTTTTTCTCATGCCTGTTTTGATGATCCCGTGATTGCCAATGAAGACTACGCCTTTGTAACATTGAAAGCCACTACTGGTGTATCCAACTGCTGGGGTGTGGCACCACAACAAAGCCAGATGGATATCATTGATATTAATAACCTCAATAATCCGGTGCTTGTAAAAACCTACAATATGGAAGAACCCATGGGCCTGAGCCTGGCCGGCGACAACCTTTTTGTATGCGATGGTAAAGGCGGGTTGAAAATATTTAATGCGGCCGATGTAAACAATTTACAACTGCTGCGTACGATCAATGATATCAATCCTTTTGATGTGATCACTTATGATAACAGGGCGCTGGTGGTAGCCAAGGAAGGTTTCGTACAGTACGATTGCAGCAATATCAACAACATAAGAAAACTCAGCACCATTACAGTGGAAAAATGATAGCAAAGTATAGTCATAAAATCATTTCACTGGCAGTCATGTTGTTTTTGTATGCCCAATCGCCAGCACAATTGTTTAAGAATAATAAGCTGTTTGTCTTTCAATCTTTCAATAGTTTGCAGCTGCTGATGGGCAAAACAAATAATGCTTTTTCTGTTCATTCTGTTAATGGCCTGAAATGGAATAAATTCTTTGCCGGTGCTGGTATTGGTTTTGATTATTACTATCATACATCCGTACCCTTATTTTTAGAACTGCGGCATGATATCACCAGTGGGGAGAGAAAGTTCCAGGTATTTGTCAATGGTGGTTTGCATCTTCCTTTTGGCAATACCAATACAATTGAACCGGGTAAAACAGGAGATTTTAAACCGGGCCGTTTGTTGGCTGCCGGTATTGATTACTATATTCCATTAAAAAGAGATGCCATCGTAATTGGGCTGGCCTGCAGCCAAAAGAAGGAAACACAGATGGTCGACAATAATATCTGGAATCCCAGTATCAACCGGATGGAGAACATTCCGTTGAAAGAAGTATATGAATTCAACCGCATCTGGTTAAAGGTAGGCTGGGTGTTTTAAGGTTGTTGCAGAAAATGCAGGTTACGTTTGATCCCGGCAAACTTAGTTCGCTTCAAGGGAGAGTTTTTAAAGATGAGCTTGAAACTTTCTTCCGTCAGTTCTTCCCAATCAGCTGTGGTAAAATTAAGTATTTGCGGTAAGGGTGAAAAGGATACTTCATTGGTGGGTTTGCTAAACCGGTTCCATGGACAAACCTCCTGGCACACATCACAACCAAACATCCAGTTGTTAAATTTTCCCTGCAGGTTGTCTGGTATCAAGGCATCTTTTAATTCAATGGTATAGTAGCTGATACAGCGGCTGCCATCGATCACTTTATTTGGCAAGATGGCTTCAGTAGGGCAATGGTCAATACACCGGGTGCAGGTACCACAATAGTCTTTGTTCATTGGGCTGTCGTAGTCCAGTTCAATATCTGTGATCAGCGTGGCAATAAAAAAGTAGCTGCCGCTTTTATTATTGATCAGATTGCCATTTTTCCCGACCCATCCCAGCCCGCTTTTTTGTGCCCAGCTTCTTTCCAGTACGGGGGCACTGTCAACAAAACCTCTTCCGTATATTTCACCGATCTCCGCTCTTAATTGCTGCAACAGTGTATTCAGTTTTTCCCGGATCACTTCGTGGTAATCTTTTCCAAAAGCATATTTGGCAATTTTGGGGGCACCTTCTTTTTGTGATTGACCGGGATAATAGTTCATCAGCAAAGTGATCACCGACCTGGCGCCCGGAACCAGTTTTGATGGATCGACCCGCAGGTCGAAATGATTTTCCATGTACTGCATTTTGCCCTGCAGACCTTTGTTAAGCCACTGTTCCAGTCGCTTGGCATCCTCGTCGAGCTTTTCTGCTTTGGCAATGCCACAGTAATCAAAACCCAGCTGGGCAGTGAGTTTTTTTATGAGTGTGGTATTTTTTATTGTGGTTGCCAATAATATTTGTTGTGGTTGATGGTTTGCAATTTACTTGTTTTTGCTTGGCTTATTGGTCTCACGACCTGATGCCTTACGCTGCTTCCCAGGTATTTTCAAGAATACTGCTTCCCGAGCTTATCTTCCTCAGCCCAGTGTTTCTCAGACGATGTGTCTGCTTTGGCTTTGTACAATTGCCAGTAGCACTCGCCCCTTTTTAGAAATTTACTTTAAGCTGCAAATCCTTTCCTAAAAACTTTGTTAAGTTCAATTTGCCTCATTACTTAAAAACAGTCTTCCCTCCTTAACTTCGCCAATCGCTATCTTCATCAACAAACCACCTAACTTAAAGCAGCATCTCATGAAGCTACCTAAACAAGCCCTTGTCTTTATCCTTCTTCAATTTTGTTCGCTTCAAAATATGGCCCAGTCAAAGTATCCATCCATATTGTGGGAGATAAAAAAGCCGGGCATAGCCAAAACATCTTACCTCTTTGGCACCTATCATATCAGCAACAAAGGCGTATTTAAACTTGCAGATTCCATTTTTTATGCCCTGAAAAATGTGGACATGGTGGGCACGGAAGTAAATAACAATACCTGGCAGATGGAGGATGACCAGTATTATAAAATGAGGTACAGCTACGAAGTACTCAATGGCAGCAACAGTGATGCGATGCTCACCGAGGGCACCTTCCGTAAAACCAATACCATTGCCAAACTGCCGGCCTTTATTGCGCTGCAACCCGGCTCTATCAACTACTTTTTATACAGGAATAACAAGGGTAATGAAGATTTTGAGGAAGAAGCTTTTTTAGACAGGTTCATTGCATCTGCCGGGTATAAGCTAGGCAAGAAAATAGTAGGCCTTGAAAACTATATGGAAAGTGCCATCAAACTGATTGAAGCAGACAAGGAAAGCAAACTGGAAGAAAAGCGATCGAACAAAAAGTTACCCGATGGGCTTTCTTATGGTATGATCAACGACATGATCTTTGACGGATATAAAAATAACAGCCTCGACATGCTGGATTCGCTTAATAAGTACAATTATAACAGCGATGCCTACTTTAAAAAGTTTATCATCGACAGGAATTACCACCAGGCCGACAGCATGGATCACTATATCCAGGCAGGCAATGCTTTGTTTGCAGCAGTTGGTTCTGCTCACCTGCCGGGAGAAGAAGGCGTGATAGAAATACTGAGGAAAAGAGGTTACAGCGTAAGACCGGTACAACTTTCCGGCCATGCAAAAGAAACTATCGAATCGATCAAGAAAACCATTTACCCTGTTAAGTTTCAGCGCTACACAATGAAAGAAGGGTATAGTTATACCTGTCCTGGTGAATTATTTCCTTCAGTAAAAAACAACATGGTAAAAGTGAACAGTTATGTTGATATGGCCAATGGCAGTTTTTACCAGTTCAGCCGGTTGTACAACAACAGTTCTTTTTTCGGAATACACGATACCACTGTGGTGCATGCCATCGACAGCCTGTTGTTTGAAAATGTAAAAGGAGATATTATCGATAAAAAGCGCACTACGCACCCGGGATTTCCAGCCATGGATGTTACCAGCACTGTAAAAAACAAAGACAAGGAGCGCTACAGGTTTATTGTAACCCCTTACGAAATACTGATGCTGAAGGCGGGTGGCAAAAACGATTATGTACAGCAAAAACAAGTGGATAGTTTTTTTACAGCATTTAAAATAGAACCGGTGAAGGACTGGCATGAGTGGACCTGTGGTTTTTTTGGCAGGCCGGAAAACAAAGTGCGGTATAGTAAGATCGATGGCAACACTTCTTACGGCGTCCTGCGTTTTACTTTGAATGAAAAAGATATAAAAGCTGGTGATGACTACCTGAAACTGGCGGCAGAAAGCTTTATGTCGAGTTTGGCCTTGCAAAAAGAAGAGGCAGTTACAATGAACCTGGCAGCTGTAAAAAACAATAACAGCTACCCGTACCAGCTGATTAATAACGGGAAGCTGATGGTGCGGTACAGCATACAGCATCCTTTTTTGTATGTGTATTATGCCGCTGCTTATAACAATACACTTCCCAATCTCGACTGGGTGACCGGTTTTAAAGAGCCATCCAGCACTAACCCTTTCGTCTACACGTACAGGGATTCGCTGAAAGCGGTGGAACTGCAACTGCCTTATCCATTGCATTTCGACAGCAGGTGGCAGCGTATGACAGAAAAAAAAACCGACAAGCCAGACCCGGATAAGAAGCTGAACAGGGATGCAGCCCTTGAATACCGGCCAGAAAAGGTTTACCTGGATAAAAATAGCTGGGACACCTATCAATTACAGAATCCCGGAAGCAACAGCCTGGTTTGGGCCGTAACCTCCAGTATTGACAGTAATTTTTACTACCCGAATGCCTGGCTTTTTTGGAAACAGTTTATCCCCGTTCATTCAAAAAACTTTTACAGCACAACCAGTTCTGCCAGCAGCAGCAATGAGGTATCAGCTTATGTTAGCAGCGACTATGGAAATAATTCGTACGGCAACAACGAGAATACTTTACGCAAAAAAACAGGTTTTGTTACTCAATTGCAGTTTGACACAGCCAACCTCCAGTCGCAGAAGCTGAGTTTTGTTGTGGCAGACAGTTTATCGGCAAGGGCGATACTGCATACGTATTACCTGGTGAATAACAAGGTATACGGATTTTCAGAACTGGTCAATTATCCAGATGCAAAGCCCTCTTCCTTTTATGAAAATGTATTAAAAGGGTTCAAGCCATTTAATAATGATAAACCTGCTGCCCTTTTTGAGAACAGGCTGCAGCCGCTGCTGTTGAAATATCTTGCTGCTGCTGATCTTGCCCAATCTGATATAGCAGAAACACTCAATTATTTTCATTTTGGTGTAAAAGACCTGCCTGCCATCGATGCCGCACTGCTGGCTTTGCAAAACAAAACAGCTCCTAATAATATCATAAGAAAAAAACTGGTAGATGCGGTTTGTGCCATGGATGACAAGGAACATAACTGGCCTCCATTGTCGGCCTGGCTTAAAAAAGTGTATGAAAACAAAGACGAACTGCTCACGATCAGGCTCCTGGCGCTGGAAGGGATACTTGATAAAAGTGATGGTGCTGATGCAGGGTGGGTGCTGGATAATTTGAATAAGAACGAAGAGTTCAAAAGCAGCACTGTCCGCCGCTACCTGCTGGCATATTTTACTTCCCTCGAAGACAAAAGTCTTGTACGTAAAGCGGTGCATCTGGATGATTTTGGTTCTCCGTTTAATAACATGGGAACGGGTACTTACAGGAAGGTGATGAATCTTTTTGACAGTGGTTTTTATTATAAAAAAGAAGTGGCGGGCGCTTTCAGGGAGATACAAAAAGCATCTGTAGATAATAAAGTGAGCCTGGCTCTAAAAGCCGAAGCCGACCAGTTTAAATTTCCTGAGAACGAAAAAAAGAAGAGTACTTCTAATAGTTATGCAGATAACAATTTCCAGTATTATACCAATATGTTTCACATGTTCTATACTGCATTGCCTGAGGATCCATTTTTTGAGATCAGTTACCAGAATGTATTGAATGGCGGAACGGCAAGGGATAAAACAGAACTGCTGCAGGCATTGGTAAAGCAAAAGAAAACAGCATTGCAGCTCATGACGCCTTTATTAAAATCTCTTGAAAACGAAAAAACTTATTTTCTTGAAATTTACCGGGCCTTTTCGTTACATAAAAAACTGGACGAACTGGGAAGCCCTTTCAATGACCGCACCAATATTGCACGGGCCTATCTAAAAGGTAATTCTTACAACTCGGAGCAGGTAGACACGATTTATCATTACCAAACCATCAGCAACCAGTATTATCCTTCCGATTCTGTTTACTTCTTTTTGTATAAAAGAAAAACAGACCGGAATCCACAGTTGGGCTACACCATATTGCCGTTGGATATGCAGTTGTTTAATACAGATAAAAAAATAATCTATGAACTCACCGATGAACAACTGGATGGCAAAGAAAACTTTGAGGCCATCAGTGCCAGGATACTGCGTAAGAACTATGTGAACAGCCTGCTCAGCGGTTCAAGATCAAGAACATATTATTTACGGGACCGTAGCGAAAAGAATCTCAGTACAGAAGAATAATTTGTTGTAGATGCTGAAAGATCATTCACTGTCCTTATCCTGCTTGTTGAGCCAGAAGCCAATATTCAGCTGACCATATAAAGTAAATTGAGATTGGCTGATGGTGGTTTTGGTTCCATCAAAAGGATCTGTTTGGGTTGTGTTTGCGAATAACATAGCGGGGCCAATATTCAGGTCCAGTGCAAAACGAGCCCTGGTATAGTTTCTTTGTATACCCCACACCGCTGCCACTGCATGAACTGGCCGCCGCTTATCTGGTGCTGTAGAATTTGTGAAAGGCACTTCAGATAAAAACAACTGGTAAACCGGGGCCAGGTAATTAAGATTATTCCGGGTGGTGCGGAGGCCTTTATCTTCCCTGCTTGCGGAATTATAGTAATAGCGATACTGTGCAGTAATGGCCGGATCGACAAAGTATTTATAGGTTTGACCACCATAGCCACTGCTGCTGGTACTTGAAAAGTTCATAAAAGCCTGGAAGTACAGCGTTTGAAATTTACCAATTCGTTTTTCGTAGCTAAGGCCTGGATTAAGAACCGTTACCTTAAAGATATCCGTTACATCGGCACCGGTATTTTTTTCCTGGCAAAAAACCGGGATGGTACAAAATAGCAAAGGGGTTAAAAGCAGTTTTTTCATGTGTTGTTTATTTAAAGTTGGTTAATCAGATCAAGGTAACTATCTCCCTTCAAATTTAAGTTAGTATTTTGATTTATGAGTTGCCGGAAATCAACGGAAAAAACGCTGCATTAATTTACAATCCCAGCAGTTGCTTAAATATGATCATCAGCACAACAAGGGTTACAACAAATGAAATTATAAAACTGCCTGCTGTTCTAAGTATGCGCTGCCATTTTGGAACAGTATTGAATAACTGGTACAGCGACCAGAAAACAATAAGGAAAGCGATCAGGTCTGTTATTCTTTCCACTGTACGGAGAGTGCTGGTTTCATTAAAAGCGTAAAAAAAAGGAAACAGGATGATCCGTATAATAAGCCGCTGCCCGGTAAGAAAAGAATGAATAACGATGTGTTCAATAAAGTTATAACCGGCCCTTTTGAAAAATAACCAGGTGCCCGCAGCAAGAACAGGTATCTGCAATAATGAAAAAATTGAATAGTGAGCAGCAAGCCATTCGCTTGAACTGGAGATAACTTTTTGCATTTCATCAAATCGCTCGCCTGATCCTTTGATCTGTATATTATTCGATAAAAGGTTGATATGAAAATAATGGGATAGAAATCCATAGATACCAGCTAAAATCAGCACCAGTGACACTGGCTTAAAATGACTTACTCTTTTACCCTGTAGAAATTCCCGTATACTATGCCCAGGCCGGGTAAAAAGTTCTTTTGCAGTAAACAGTATGCCTTTGTCAACATGAAGTATGCCATGCTGTATATCGTGCCATAAAAAATGTGTGCTGATCCGGTGGGTATTGGCAGCTTGCCCGCAATGGCTGCAAAAACTGCCTTTTACCGTGGTGCCACAATTCTTGCAAATACTTGTCATTGGCCAGGTAGTAAGGTTGAGCTCGTAAAATACATATATTTTTAGTTCAACCCCTTTTTGGCGCAGTACTTTCTGCTAATGTGTTACAGTAAGCGATTTGCCAAAACTCACTATCAGTGTTGACCCCGGTTTCACAGTAATACTTCTTACCTGCCTGTTTGAGTTGAGTGTTATCACGCCGTAATTAATAACCACATCACAATTTTCATCCGGCAGTTGACCACATTCCCAATTAAGCGGGTTTTCCCACATGTTGTTAAAACTACCTTTCCAGATTGAAGTGAACCGGAGATACTGTGCGGCACTGATTGTACTATCCACCACACAGCGGTAGGCATAACCACTCCAGTAAGAAGGTGGATCTCTCAATACCAGCAAGGGAGAAGTTGAACCCGTATGGAAACTGTCCTCCGCCAGGTTGATAAAACCGGCACCTGTATCGATCTGCCACTGATAAGTAGTACCCGAAAGGCCTGGCTCCAGCACAATGCTATCGGTAACCGGGCAAAGCGCTAAAGGAACCGTTTCATCAATAAAGTTCTTGAGCAAAATAGTTTTATTGTTGTTATTATTAATCACGTCTGCTCCACTTGTTACAATATCAGCCTTACCATCTGCATCCAGGTCAGCAATACTGATCTCTTCCGAAGGATAATAACCCCGGTAAACACGACAAGGTAAAAAAGAAAGCGCTCCCTGCTGGCTGTTATTCTGAAAAACAGTTACCGAGGCCCAATCCACCAAAGCAACATCCACTTTACCATCTCCATTCACATCATTAACCGCCACATACACCGGCGCATCAATTCCATCAAAATTGATCCTCGATGAAAATAAGATGTTGCCCGGTGTGGACAGATTTTGGTAAACTGATAATAGTGACGAATCTGATGAAGTGTATACAATCTCCGGTTTACTATCTCCATCCATATCGGCCAGTTTCATATCAAAGTAATTATTGCCAGCTCTTACATCCCTGTCGGAGGTGATACTAACCTTGGCAGCAAAACTGATACTCCCGGGTGTGCTCGTATTCCGGTAGATCAAAAACGGCGGGAAAAAGCGGCTTAAAGAAGTTACATCCGGTTTACCGTCGCCGTCGATATCTGTAACATAGATCTTATTGGAACTGCCCACATTACCAGAACCGCCGGGTACTGTGCCAAATGCAAAATTTACACGGGCTGCAAAGCTAACGGTGCTGCCTGTACTGGTATTCCTGGCTACAGAAAAGCAGGTACCCTGTTGGGCATAACTGATCACAAGGTCTGTTTTTCCATCTCCATCAATATCATTTGCATCCAATGTATAAGGATAATTATCGCCACCAAGTATATAATAAACCGGGTTGGCAAACCGGGTCGTATCCCCGTTACTGGTATTGATATAGATCGATACGGAAGCGCTTCCCGTACCGGCCAGAGCAAGATCCAGTTTTCCATCTGCATTAAAATCGGCCGTGATCAGTTGCGCTGGCTGCGATGTGGCTGCAAGCTGTGCCGAAAAACGCATCACAGCCTGGCCTGCACTGTCTTTATTGTTGTAGATAAATATCCTGTCGCTGTTTACAATACCCGCCATATCTGCCCGGCCATCATTGTTAAAATCGCCCAAACAAGCATTACGGCAGGCACCTAAACTTCGTGGATCACCAAAGCTGTTGTTGCGTAACTGTAAATTGTTACCATAGCGGGTGGTAAAGGGCTGCTTACTAAAGCAAATAAAAGTATCTGTTTTTACCATGACCGGTTTGTAAAAAGAACCAGCAGGTACAGTAACTACGATAGCTGTGTCAGCAGCACTGTTAACAGTAGCTCTTACCCCACCAAAGTATACAATATTGCCGCTGACAAGATTACTAAAACGAATTCCTTTTATGGTAACCTGCTCACCGGCTGCTGCATTGGCAGGTGTAATGGAATGGATAACCGGCGGCTGGGCATTTGCCGGCACATAAAATAAAATTGAAAATAAAATTACAATGTAATGTTTTGCCATAAAGTTCCGCTTTGATGATAATGGTATCCAGTGCGGATGCTAAACTATTAATTTATACATATAGCAGGTGTCTGCTGATTAACAACTGGCCGCATCTTATCCATAAGCGGGAAAAAACAACCGAAACTTAGTTCAGCTGCCAGATAGCAATATTCAATACCGTGGCGAAACTTACCCAAAGCAGGTAAGGGATCTGTAAATATGCCGCCACACTATTCAGTTTTTTAAAATTACCAATCATGTAGAGGATCAATATCCAGAGCAAGGCAATTACAATTACAGCGATATGGATCTGTTTAAAATAAAAGAATACAAAACTCCAGGCGAAATTCACAGCTAACTGTAATGTGTACATCCAAAGAGCGTTGCTTCGTTCAGGTGTGTCGGGCTTTATCCACACCAGGTAGCAGCCAATCCCCATAAATATATAAAGAATGGTCCATACTGGTCCGAATACTGCATTGGGAGGCCGGAAAGATGGAAACTGCAATGTTTCATACCATCCCGGGATGCTTTGTGTAGTGAAATAACCGGCGATGCCGCCCACTGCAAGGGGTATGGCAATGCTCACAATAAGTTTGATGATATTTGATTGCTTCACTGTATGCTGTTTATTAAGGTTACAACAAGGTAATTTTGTGCCAATTGTAATCTCAAATAGATGAAAGGCACCGCTCTAGGTTTTATACCGGAGTTTTTCCTCCAGTTCGCCGGGCAATGCAGGTAATTTTCTTTTGTCGATTAAAAAACTGTTGAGCTGTGCTATTTCCCTGAAAATATTGTGCTTGTCTGCTGCTGCTTTTAAATAATCCATACCGCTGCTGCCGCCGGTTCCGCTTCTTGCACCGATCATGCGCTTTACCATATTAATGTGCCGGTAACGCCAGTTGCCCAGTTGATTATCTATTTCTAAAAGTGTATCTAATAACTGGAAAGGAAGTTCAAGTAAGGGATATTCCCTGTAAAGAATGATAAACAAAGCACTGCGGCAGGCGGTGGCACTCAATTGCCGTTCAGCGTTTACGGGGTCGTTGTTAAACACCTGGTTAAAGAATGTTTTCATACTGCTGTCATATTCCGGAAGGCTGTTCAGGAACACATGTTCGTAATCGTTCCAGAATTTTGGAGAGCTATAGTTACCGCTTACTGGCTGGTAGTGTAACCAAAAATTTTCATCATTGATAAAGGGCATCCGCTCCAGCCATTCATTTACATCCTGCAATAAGGAACGGGAGGCTTCTGCATTTTTTATAACGTCCAGTTCTTCTTTTTTTAAAGCCGAAGTGTAAAATTCCTGGCCATAGCGGTGTTCATATTTTAAACCCAGCGCCGCTTCTATCTCTTTGAATTGCCAGCTTTGAAACCCCGAAGCAGGCCGGATATAATCCCGGAAAGTTAAAAAGTCCATGGGCGACATGGTTTCTAGAATGTCTATCTGGGCCACCAGTTGCTTCAGGATGGTACCTACTCTTTTTAAACGGTGTACAATAGTAGATAGTTCAGATGAATTGTCATTCACCACCTCCTTGTTCATGATCTTCAGTACCGAATCCACTTCAAACTTTACCTGCTTAAACCAAAGCTCGTAAGATTGATGAATAACAATGAAGAGCATTTCTTCATGTGCAGGCTGCATCCCTTCTTTAAAGGTTTCGGGATGCTGGGCATTGAGTATTTGATCGAGACCGAGGTAGTTTTTGTAATAAACAGACATATGGAGCGTAAAAATTTGCGGGCAAGTTAATGAAAGTTACGGGTTACGGGTTGAGGGGTTCAGTATGTTTAAAAAGAAGAAGGAAATATAAAAAATCAGTTCCGAATACTAAACCCTCAACCCTAAACCCTAAACGTTACTCCTTACCTCAACAGCACCGTACTTCCCCTCAAATTATATCTTTCCCCTGTATCAATATGTGTGTATTGTAAGATCCATACGTAGGTGCCGGGATCCTGCGGATTGCCTTTATAAGTGCCGTCCCATTTCATCTGCCAGTTCCTGGTTTCAAACATTTTATTACCGTTGCGGTTAAAAATGGCAAAGTACAGGTCCTTGGCTTTGTAGGCATTCGTAGGGTAAAGGAACTCATTCAGCCCATCACCGTTAGGGGTAAACGCTTTTGGAACAGCAATAAAACAGTTGCCAACAACTTTTATAGAGCCATAAGCCGTGTCGGAGCAGCCGATATCATTGGTCACAATTAAGCGGGTTGGCAGTTCCCTGGTGCTGTTGTCGTTGGGTGCTGTATAAAACTGCGGTGGTGGGATCATCGCTGAACTGGTATTGCCATTGCCAAAATCCCATTGCCAGCGAACCACCCGGTTATAACTTTCTTCCCTGAAAATAGCCGGGTCGCCGGGGCAAACCACCGCCGTATTTTCAAATACCGCATCCAGGTTATTATCAAGCAGGATGGCATTATTAGTGACCGTATCGCTGCACACACCATTGCTTACAATAAGGGTGGCGCTTTTATTGGTGAAAACGGTGTAGCTGACAGAAGTATCTTTTTGGCTGCTGGTAATGCCATCATCAAATGTCCACCACCATTTATTTATCCCGTTGCCCCCCGGATGGCTGTAGTCCACCACATCCACTTTGCAACCGAAGTTGATATTAAATGTAAAATTTGCGTTGACCGTATCAACAGCAGCAAAATTGATAAAGGAGCCAGCCACGGTTTCCATACTGCATTCGTTACTTACCGTATTGCCGTCTGTGCCCCTTTGTAAAGTAATTCTGTAGGTACCGCCCGTTTGTATAGGTGCAGCTAGTTGAACCCTGATGATATTGCTTAATCCATCGCTGCAGTTAAAACCTGCGGCGGAGACTACGGTTACTGTTGTTGGTCCTGTTACAACAAAATCACTTCCATCGGCAGCCACCGTATTACAGAGCATGGGTTTGCTGAATACCAGTTCCAGTGCATTGGGTGAACAGCCAATTTTGGTAAGACTGTCCATGGGGGTTGGGATTTGAGGAAATACCGTTACCGAAAGATTTTGTCCTAATGGAATGGTGCGGTCGCAGTTATCGAGCAGGTTGATTCCGTTCGCATCATTTTTTACTGTAATGGTATAATTGCCGGGAGGAACCGGGCTCGCCAATGTAAGAATAATAGAATCCATATCAAAACCAGCATCGCAGTTTACGCCTTCTGCCGCAATGATGGGTGCAAAAGCCGGGGTAACAGTAAAGTCACTGCCGTCTGCATTGAGGCTGCTGCATTTCATTTTTTTGTTGAGTTTTACGGTCATTTTTATACCATCACAAATAGCCCTCGCCCTCAGCAGCGCAGGGTCTGTAGGATCGGTAATACTTGCTGTACCTCCGCCAAACGATAATGCATAGCCGCTTTGCGACGTCACAGTAAAATGACTCACCAACAAAATATATTCATGTCCCTGGATAAGCATAGGCCTGGAGCTGAATAAAGGACGGAATGCACTGCCATTGCTGGCGCAAACTATATTGGAGGTGCCGGCACTGGAAGCCCCGGTGATACCTGTTTCACCACTCCAGTTACAGGCAACAAAAATAGAAGGGTCATTCAGGTATACGTCATTGGCATTCCTGCCGGTGATATCAAATAGCTGCCAGTCGTAATCATCCGCAAGATCATTGGGGGTTATTTTAAAACCAAGCGTACCAGGGCTAAAGCACGTGAACCGGTACCAGAAAGGATTAATATCAGCAAGTGGTATGTCATCGCAACCAGGGGCAAACACCCGTGTGCCACCGCAGCCCGGTACGGTGCTCTGGCTGAAAGTATCGGTGCCGCAAACAGGAAAAGCGGTTGCCGGTGTTTGACCTAAAGTGGTGCAGGGTTGGCTATACACCCCGCAGCAAATAAATCCAAGCAATAAAATAAAACTATACTTCTTTATCATAAAAAACTCTTGCAAAACTAACTGATTGATACTTTATGGACCATGACCGTTGCATGAGCGGTAAATACTTTAACAGGGTATTAAGCCATCTGTTCATCAATAATCGAATATAACCTGCAGGGCGGCTATATTTGCAGCGAAATTTTATGCACACTATCATAGGAAGCGATATAGAAACTGCCAAAACCTGGTTGATGAATGGCGAAGTGGTGGCCATTCCTACAGAAACGGTATACGGACTGGCAGCCAATGCCTTACATGAAGATGCCGTGCTCAGGATATTTGAAGCCAAGAACAGACCCTCTTTTAATCCCCTGATAGTACATATTGCCAATTGGCGGCAGGCTAAAGAATACGTGGAGCATGTGCCGGAAAAAGCCAAAAGGCTCGCAGTAGCCTTTACACCTGGTCCGCTCACTTTTTTACTACAAAAAAGAAATACCATACCCGACCTCGTGACTGCAGGCAGTGATAAAGTGGCCATCAGGATTCCCAATCATCCGCTAACACTGGAATTACTGGATGCACTTGATTTTCCGTTGGCGGCACCGAGTGCTAACCCGTTTGGATATATCAGTCCCGTTACTGCCCAGCATGTACTGGAAGGTTTGAATGGAAAAATACCCTATATCCTGGATGGCGGTGCTGCTACCGTTGGGTTAGAATCCACCATCATTGGTTTTGATGAAAACGAACATATTTTGCTGTATCGTACTGGTGGCATCAGCGCAGAACAGATAGAAGACCTGTTGAAGGAAAAAGTAACATTGTCAAAATTAGCCTCTGAAGAACATCCTGAAACAGCAGGCCAGTTAAAAAGTCATTATGCACCGCACACTGCCTTGTATGTGGGTGATATTGATGAATTGAAAAAACAGTTTGAGGGCAAACGCGTTGCCACCATCAGCTTCACCAAACAGTTTGAAGGTATTGATGAAGCCAAACAATTTATTTTGTCGGACAATGGAGATATTGAGGAGGCCGCTAAGAATTTATTTACTGTATTGCGGCTGACGGATAAATTAAAAGTGGATGTAATACTGGCGGAACATTTTCCGGATGAAGGGATTGGCAGGGCCATTAACGACAGGCTGGGAAGGGCGCAGGCGGTGAATAAGGTATAGTTCAAATTTTATAACACGACTCCATGATAAGCTGCGCCGCTTATGGAAATAATTTTGTTGTATTCTGTTTTAATGACAATGCAATTTTCTTAAGTGCTCAAGCTCCCGGCCATAGGATGCAGTGAAGCCGAGTTTAATACCTGTATTAATTGCTTTACAAGCATCATCAATATTCTTGCTACTCAAGTATATTTCAGCCAGATATTTATAAGCATATGCATTACCCGGATATAATTTGAGTGAGCGATTAATCAACTCCAGACCTTCAATCGTTTTTCCAAGTATATGCGTTACGTAACCATAATTACTTAAAATATAGGGGTCAGACTTTTTTATTTGATATAATTTTTCATATAAATAATTAGCCTTGGAAAATTCTTTGTTGGTAATATAACAAAAGGCAAGATTGGTCTTAGCAGGGATGTCGTTACTATCCATTCTCAATATATGCTCTAAATCTGCTTTTGCAAGATCCATTTTGCCAGTATAATTATAACAGTCAGATCTGAATCTATAAAGATCCTTGTCTGAAGAATCAATGGAAATGGCTTTGGTAAATGCAGGAATTGCTGATTCGAAGTTTTGCATATTATAGAGAATACGACCCTTGTTTTCATGAACTGCTATGTCGGCAGCATTTATTTCTTCTGCCCGGTTATAATAATCAAGTGCTGAGCGGTAATCCTTAAGTATTGAATTTACATTTCCTAAATTTATTAAGGTGCCAAAATGGGTTGGGCTCAATTGTAACACATTTTCAAAGTCGAGTTTTGCTCCCTGGATATCTTTCAATTCTACCTTAGATCGTCCTCTCCAAAACAATGCTTCAGTATTTGTTTTATCTGTATTAACTGCCTGGTTATATAGCTTCAGTGCTTCAGAATAGTTTTTAGATTCAAATGCTTGTCTTGCACTGGTCATTACATCAACAATACCCGTTTGTGCAAAAATGCCTTTTACAAATAAAATTAACAGTAATGTCAAAAGTTGTTTCATATAGTTGAGCATAGCCTGAAAAAATCATTTCACCTTACCCTTGATCTCCTGCAATTTCAACAATGCTTCTACAGGGGTCAACCGATTGATATCCACCGCATTCAGCAGGTCCCGGATCTCTTCAAAAGTGGCCGAGTGAATATCAAAAATGTTCAACTGCATTTTAGGGGTGGCGATCTTTTTCATAGTGTCGTCCAGGGAACCCGTCTTGCCATTGGTGCCGGTGTTACGGCTTTCTTCCAGTTGCAATAAAATTTCATTGGCCCGGTCAATAAGCGAAGGCGGCATGCCTGCCATTTTTGCCACATGGATACCAAAACTATGCACACTGCCACCCGGTGCCAGTTTGCGCAGGAAGATCACTTTGTTGCCAACTTCCTTGTTGGTGATATGATAGTTCTTTACCCTGGGTAATTTATTTTCCAGTTCATTCAGTTCATGGTAATGCGTGGCAAACAATGTTTTGGGCTGTGCGGCACTGTTATGCAGGTGTTCCACAATACTCCAGGCAATACTGATGCCATCATAAGTGGAAGTGCCTCTGCCAATTTCATCCAGCAAGATCAGGCTGCGGCTGGTGATGTTGTTGATAATGCTGGCCGTTTCATTCATCTCCACCATAAACGTACTTTCACCACCGCTCAGGTTATCGCTGGCACCCACCCTGGTAAATATTTTATCCGTCAAGGGGATCCTGGCATCGCTTGCCGGCACAAAACTTCCGATGTGCGCCATTAAAGTGATCAATGCTGTCTGGCGAAGGATGGCACTTTTACCACTCATATTTGGACCAGTGAGAATGATCACCTGTTGTGCATCGGGCTCAAGCAGTATGTCATTGGAAATATAGGTTTCGCCTGCGGGCAGGTTCTTTTCAATTACGGGGTGCCGGCTTGCTTTGATATCCAGGATATTGTTGTCCGTTACAACCGGCTTTTTATATTTTAATTGCAGCGCATTGTTGGCAAAACAGGCCGGGCAATCCAGTACCGCCAGTACATGCCCATTGGTTTGCATGGGGGCAATATAATCCTGCAGTTCATTCAGCAGCTTTTCAAACAGTTGTAACTCTATCTGGAATATTTTATCTTCTGCACCTAAAATTTTCTCTTCGTATTCTTTTAATTCCGGCGTGATATACCGTTCTGCATTACTCAGCGTTTGTTTTCTTATCCAGCTGGCAGGTACTTTTGATTTATGGATATTGGTCACTTCTAAAAAATAACCGAATACATTATTGTACCCGATCTTTAAAGAAGAAATGCCTGTGATGCCGGCTTCCTTCTGTTGCAGTTCCACCAAATAATCTTTACCACCACTGGCAATTTTTCTAAGTTCATCCAGGCCGGCATCAATGCCTTCTGCGATCATACCGCCTTTGGAGGCCAGCGCAGGCGGGTTCTCAATTATTTCTTTTACAATTTTGTCAACGATGTACTGGCAGGGATCGAGTGCATCTGCCAAACGTTTTAAGTAGCTGCTATCCAGATCGCAACAAACCTGTTTGATGGCTTCCACCTGTTGCAGGCCTTTGGCAATTTGTACCACCTCTCTGGGGTTTACTTTTTTCAGTGGTACTTTACTTACGAGTCTTTCAATATCACCTGCTGCTTTGTTGTGTTGGGTTATCTTGTTCCTGGTATCGGTTTCTTTGATAAAAAATTCCACCGTATCCAGCCGCTCATTAATCTTGGCCAAATCATTCAGCGGCATCAGCATCCAGCGTTTTAATAAGCGGGCACCCATGGGACTAGCGGTATTGTCTAACACTTTTAATAAAGTATGACTGCCTTCAGCACCTCCCATCAATTCGAGGTTGCGGATGGTGAACCGGTCCATCCACAAATGTTCATTGCGGTCGATGCGTTGTATGGAAGTGATATGACCGAGGTTGGGATGTTCGGTATCTTTTAAATAATGAAGGATAGCGCCTGCTGCAATGATGGCTGCATCCAGTCCTTCTATACCAAAACCTTTCAGGCTATGCGTGCCAAAATGTTTTAATAAACTTTCGGTGGAGTAGGCGGCATCAAATATCCATTCTTCCAAACCATAAGTGAAAAATTTAGTGCCGAAAGACTCCTTAAAGTTTTTCTGTTGTCTCCTTTGAAAAACCACTTCTGCAGGCTGCAGGCTTTGCAATAATTTATCTGCATATTCCTTATCGCCTTCCGCCACAAAAAACTCACCGGTGCTGATATCCAAAAAGGCAATGCCCAGTTTATTTTCTTCTGCAAAATGCAAGGCAGCTAAAAAATTATTGCTGTTGTGTTCCAGTAATTTATCGCTGGTGGCCACCCCGGGCGTAACCAGTTCTGTAACCCCCCGTTTTACAATACCCTTTGCCTGTTTGGGATCTTCCAGTTGATCGCAGATGGCAACCCGGTAGCCAGCTTTAACCAGTTTGTGCAGGTAGGTATCCAGCGCATGATGAGGAAAGCCAGCTAATTGAGAAGAGTTTTCATCGCCATTATTTCTTTTGGTCAGTGTAATACCCAGCACCGAAGAAGCATTCACCGCATCCTGGCCAAAGGTTTCATAAAAATCACCCACCCGAAATAGCAAGATGGCATCAGGATAGCGGGCCTTGATGGCATTGTGCTGCTGCATTAAAGGTGTTTCGGTGGTTGCTTTAGCCATAAATCGAATGCGATGTGCTGATTGTTTGCCTCTATCGGCAAGTGCCGCAAAAATAAGGGCTTTCAATTCTTAATAAAGAGTTTTATCCCCGCTGTTAATTACTTTTGCGGCGCATGAGAAAGTTAAGCATGGATGAACTGGGCCGTAAAACGGTGGAAGAATTTAAGCAGAGTGAAAAGCTGCCCGTGATAGTGGTATTGGAAAATATCTGCAGTGCTTACAATGTGGGAAGTGTGTTCCGAACGGCTGATGCGTTTTTGCTGGAAGCGATCTATATCACCGGGTACACCTGCATTCCTCCACATAAGGAGATAAAAAAAACCGCTTTGGGCGCAGAGGATACGGTGACCTGGCAACATTTTGCCAACGCTAAACTTGCCATTGACGATTTGAAAGAAAAAGGCTACCAGGTATATGCAGTAGAACAGGCAGAAGGCAGCATTGCATTAAATGGCTTGCCTTACCGGCCGGGCGAAAAAATAGCGATGGTGTTGGGCAATGAGGTAACAGGGGTGGAGCAAACCACTATTGAGCAATGCAAGGCCTGTATTGAAATACCGCAACTGGGCATGAAGCATTCTTTGAACATTGCCACCGCGGCGGGTGTTGTGTTGTGGGAAGTGGTAAGGACGATGATTGCTGACGGGGATTAAGGGTTTTATGATGATTATTTATGATTGATATGATTTGTATGATTAAAGCAATTGCATGGCAACAACAATAAAGAATTATTTATCGCTGGTTAAATTCAGCCATACCATTTTTGCATTGCCATTTGCATTGATTGGATTTTGCTTAGGACTTCGATATCATAAAGAAGACAAGGTTTTTCATGATGCACTTAACCATTACAATATTAATGGAAGTTACCCTCCAATAGAGCGTGCAATGTTTATTCTGCTATTTGTTGTCATTTGCATGATCACCGCCCGTTCCGCCGCCATGGCTTTCAACCGCTATCTCGACAGCCATTTTGATGCGAAAAATCCAAGAACGGCTATACGGGAAATACCTGCCGGAATCATTTCAAAAGAAAGTGCGTTACGATTTGTGATCATCAACTGTCTTGTCTTTATTACAGCTACATTTTTCATTAATAAGATTTGTTTTTTCTTATCACCGGTAGCTTTATTTGTGGTATTATTTTATAGTTATACCAAAAGGTTTACAGCTTTGTGTCATTTGGTGCTGGGAGTTGGTTTAAGTTTGGCGCCCATTGGTGCATATCTGGCAGTTACCGGAGCGTTTGCCCTTTTGCCCATCTTGTTTTCGTTTGCCGTTTTGTTCTGGGTCAGCGGTTTTGATATTATCTATGCATTACAGGATGAAGAATTTGACAGATCACAACAATTGCATTCCATTCCGGCAGCTATTGGTAAAACAAAGGCATTAAGACTCTCGGAAGTCCTGCATTTGTTATCCGCCGGTTTCATTTTATTTGCCGGTTATTATGGTGCATTTGGTTTTTGGTATTGGATGGGAGCCGGTTTTTTTGCCTGCCTCCTGATCTACCAGCACCTGCTGGTGAAGCCCAATGATCTAAGCAAGGTCAATATGGCTTTCTTTACCACCAATGGCATTGCTTCCATTGTATTTTCGGTGTTTGTTTTACTAGACATCTTTTTAAACTAAACCGTCTAAACCCTAAACCACTAAACTTTTAAACTACTACACTTGCCCAGGATCCTTGCAATAGACTACGGCGGAAAGCGAACCGGCATTGCCGTTACAGATCCATTACAGATCATCGCCACCGGTTTGGAGACCATCGAGTCAAGAGAGCTCATTCCGTTTTTAAAAAAATACTTTGCTGCAGAGCAGGTTGAATTGGTCATCATTGGCCTGCCAAAAAACTGGGATGACAGTGATACACATGGAACGCCGTTGGTGCAGGCTGCTATCAAAAAAATTCAAAAAGAATTTCCTGCCATGCCGCTGAAAACCGTGGATGAACGATACACCTCCAAAATGGCCAAAGACGCCATGCTGGAAATGGGCATGAAGAAAAAAGACCGGCGGGTAAAAGGTAATGTGGATGTGATTGCGGCCACGATCATGCTGCAGGAGTATATGCAAAATCAGTAGGTATCACCTGCATAAAACTGTCTCCCGGGTTAAACTCTAATTCAATTCCTTCCCATAAATTTGCAGCATTATGATTTTACCCATCGTAGCATACGGAGCACCGGTATTAAGAAAAGTGGCAGTCGAAATAACCAAAGACTATCCCGGCCTGGAGAAACTGATCGCCGATATGTGGGAAACCATGTATAACAGCAATGGCGTTGGCCTGGCAGCCCCGCAGATCAATAAATCCATCCGCCTGTTTACGGTTGACAGTACCCAGATATTTGCCAATATGGACGAAGACGATGACCCGGATGAGTTTCCGGATGCACCCGGATTTAAAGGGATATTTATTAACGCACAGATCCTTGAGATCACAGGCAAAGAATGGTCGTACAACGAAGGTTGTCTAAGTATTCCCAAAGTAAGGGAAGACGTGAACCGGAATGAAACCGTGACCATTCAATTCCAGGATGAGCAATTTGACACGCACACACAAACCTTTAATGGCATTACCGCCAGGGTGATCCTGCATGAATATGATCATATTGAAGGGAAATTGTTTATTGATTATATCAAGCCTTTAAAAAAAGTGATGCTGAAACGAAAGCTGGATGACATTACCAAAGGGAAAATTAAAACCGATTACCGGATGATGTTTGTAAAGTAGCAGGGTGATTGATAAGGTTGATAACCTTACAGCAGACTTTTTAATTTAAATGCACTCATACCGGTAACAGCTTTTAAGTTGTTATTCTCTAACAAGGTTGTGAACCTTTTTATAGAACCTTTGGATAGCCCCTTCTATTATAATAATTTGCAGGTATGATACAAAAGATCATGCCTTTTTTTATTGTAACCATGCTATTCAACTGTTATGGGCAGGATAGCCTCCTTCATGCAGCAGACAGCGCAGTGGAAGTAGGCAGAAAAACGATCATCCTTTCTGAAGTGGTGATCGACAATAAACTCAACGTACCCGTTTTTATCAACCGCATCAAAAACGACAGTACCTTTTACAAAGCTTTCCGCAACCTCCGGATCCTCAATTATGCAGCCATCAACGATATCCGCATGAATGATAAAAAAGGCAACCCGCAGGCCAGTTTGTACAGTAAAACAAAACAACTGCGTGACAGTAATTGCCGTAGGATGGAAGTAACCGAAGAACAGGCTACCGGCGATTTTTATGATGAGCATCACCAATACAATTACTACACCGCCAATATGTATGCCTCTTTGTTTTTTACCAATGGCAGGGTTTGCGGTGAAGACAATATCGTAGCGGGCAAGGAATTCAGCACCGAAAGAAAAAGCGGGATGGAAAAACACAAGGAACAATTGAAAATGTTGTTCTTCAATCCCGGTAAAAGGATAAAAGGCCTTCCTTTTATGAGCAGCAAAACCGCCATTTATGATGATGAGATGGCGGAGTATTACGACATGAGTATCGACATGGATGATTACAACAGCACCAGTTGCTACATCTTTAAACAAAAAGTAAAAGAGGGTAAGGAAGCTGATGTGGTGGTGGATGAAATGATCACCTGGTTCAATGATAAAACATATGAAGTGGTGGCCCGTACCTATACCATCAGTTACAGCGCCATGGTATATGATTTTAAAGTAAGCATGGAAGTACAGATGACCCATGCCGGTGATCTGTTGGTGCCTTCATTGATCCGCTACAACGGCAACTGGAAGGCGGTGTTTAAAAAAAGGGAGAGGGGCGTGTTTACGGCTACGCTCTATGATTTCAAGTGATCCTTAAAAAAGGAAAATATTCAATAATCAATATTCAACGCTCAATGTTCAATAGCAAGCTTGCATTTTTATCATTGAATATTGTTTATTGAGCATTGAACATTGAATATTTCGTAATACATCTTTCAGCCGGCTTCTTCTCCTCCTTTACTCCTTTACCCTCTTAGCCCTACCTTTGCACCCTAAAACGATCATTCCAAATGAAAGAAGTCTATATCATCTCCGCCGTTCGTACACCGATAGGAAGTTTCGGTGGGTCATTAAAAGGATTTACAGCTACCCAACTGGGCGCTATCGCTATCAAGGGGGCTGTTGAAAAAGCTGGCATCAAAGCAGAACAGGTGCAGGATGTGTTGATGGGGTCTGTTATCCAGGCCAACCTCGGTCAGGCACCAGCCCGCCAGGCAGCCAAATTTGCCGGTCTGCCAAACGAAGTGAATTGCACCACCGTAAATAAAGTCTGCGCCAGCGGGATGAAGGCAATCGCACAGGCAGCTCAAAGCATCATGCTGGGAGATGCCGACATTGTAGTGGCCGGCGGTATGGAAAGCATGAGCAATGTGCCTTTTTACAGTGACAGTATGCGCTGGGGAAATAAGTATGGCAACGTGAGTTTGGTGGATGGTCTTGCAAAAGATGGTTTGACGGATGTGTACGACGGTAAAGCCATGGGCAATGCAGCCGAAATGTGTGCATCATCCTGCAACGTTACCCGGGAAGAACAGGATGCGTTTGCTATAGAAAGTTATAAGCGTTCACAGGCGGCCGTTAGTGGTGGAAAATTTGACAATGAAATTGTACCGGTGGCCATTCCTCAAAAAAAAGGCGATCCCGTTTTATTTGCAAAAGATGAAGAGCCCTTTAATGTGAAGTTTGAAAAAATACCGGAACTGAAAAGCGCTTTTCAAAAAGACGGCAGCGTAACGGCTGCCAATGCCAGTACCATGAATGATGGCGCTGCGGCATTGGTATTGATGAGCAAAGAAAAAGCGGAAGAATTGGGATTAAAACCCATTGCAAAGATCGTAAGCTATGCAGATGCGGAACAGGCGCCCGAATGGTTTACCACTACACCAGCTGTTGCTGTGCCAAAAGCTGTAGCCAAGGCAGGGTTAAAAATGGAAGACATCAGCTTCTGGGAACTGAATGAAGCCTTTTCCGTGGTTGGTATTGAAAACAGCCGCAGGATGAAACTGGATCCAGCCAAAGTAAATGTGAATGGCGGGGCAGTGTCTATTGGGCATCCATTGGGTTGCAGCGGTGCCAGGATCATTGTTACGCTGATCAATGTTTTAAAGCAAAACAATGCAAAATATGGTGCGGCGGGTATTTGTAATGGTGGAGGTGGTGCATCAGCAATGGTAATTGAGAATTTGTAAGCTCAAATAATAAGACTTCGGCTTTTTCTTCCGTAAGTTCTGATGATCGTATGACATTAGAAGTTTCCCGGCTGCTTGCGAATTAATAATCAACGCAAGTCATTAAATGTAATGAACAGTTATGAAATTGTAAGTTTGGGAAAGAAGGAATATGAAATAAGATGGGAAACCAACTTCTGGAAGGCATATGTTGTTTCTGATTATGAAAACTGGCCCAACAACAGTTTAGTAAACACCCCTTTTGAATGTATAAAGATTTTTGAAACCCAGAAGTACGGCCTGGTAATAGACAAGACACAGCTTTTGTTGGAACCTCGTTACTCAAGGATTATTTACTTTAGGTCCCACCGGGTAATATTGGCACTGGACGAAAAAGGCCCACTGGACTCTCCATTCAATTATTATTATTATGATATCAACGGTAACTGTCTTTTGGAGGAAAAGGCTTCAACAGATCCATTTATACGCCACCATTTAGCAATACCAAAAATTGCTGTGACGGATACTTTAGAAGTAGTTTACATCAATTGTTACGATAAGTTCAACTTGGATAGAAATGATTATAGAATAATCTCCTGGCAATACTATATTATACGCAGGGAAGGATGTTATGGCATTGTGGATTACAACAACACAGAGTTGTTGCCCGCTAAATACAAAAAACTTTTTACCGATGAAAACGTTGATAATGTAATCGCAGAGGACGAAACCGGGTATTATTCTATCGATGTAAAAAATAAACAGTTAGAAAAAATCGAGTATGATCATGTTTTAGTTGGTGAAGAGGTTGTGTATGGCTTCCATGGTTTTATCGTAAAAAACGGGGAATACCTTAAGGTGTTAAAAAAAGGATCATCTGTTAAACATGATCATAATCCCTTACCGACCCTTTTTGGAAAATACGAAGGTGAATGGGGAATTATCAGTATTGATGGAAAGGAAATTATAGAACCAATGTTTCGCTATATTAGTAAAACCATCGAAAGAAAGTATTTTTTAATTCTTGGCGAGTATGAAGAAGAAAGCGAAGGGGACGGTGTGTTTGAGGAATTCGAACAAAATTTTCAAACATATTCCCACGATGGTGATTCGCTTGATTTTTACATGAAAAATCAAAAATGGGGTATAATTGATGTCAGAGGAAAGTTAATCATTCCTGTAGAATATCAATTTATAACCTTTGTTAATGATCACTGGCTGGTCAATAAAGGCTGCACATTATTCAGTGTTTATTATGGAGACCATAACAAACGCATTTTGGAGACACTGCGTGGCAAATGGGGAGCACTTGAAGTTAATGGCAATATCATTATCCCGATTGAGTATAACAAGCTGCTTTGTTTCAATGATATCTCCCACCTTCTGCTGGCAGAAAATCATCTTTGTAACTGGGGAGCACTCGACTGGGAAAATAAAATTGTCTTACCTTTTGAGTATACAACAATGGGCGATTTATATAATTTTATTATTAAAAATAATGCTTGATTTATGAAAATGTTATTTTTATTTCTAACTGCATTCATTTCTTTTGGTTCAAATGCCCAAACAAAAAAGCCCTTTAACATCACCGGTTCAATTGATGATATTAAAACGGGCCTGATCTACCTGAACGTGTACGAAAATGGCATAGAAGTAAAAGATTCCTGCGTGATACAGGACGGCAAATTCTTTTTTAAAGGCAGCGTGGAAGAAGCCCCTTATTCCTGGCTGGATGTAAAAGATGATAAAAGGGATTTTCTTGTTTTTTATGCAGAGCCGGTTGACATGGTCATCAAGGGCAAGGGTTCGCCATTAAAAGACTGGACCATTGAAGGTTCATCATTGAATAACAGCAACGCAGCATTTAAGAAGGCACTGAAACCGGTGAATGATAAATTTGAAGCCCATTACAAATTGTATGAATTTGCCGACAGCAGTAAAAATACAGCGATGATGGACAGCCTGGATGAAGCCGAATTTGAACTGACCAAAGAGAAGAAAAAGGATGCTGCCAGTTTTGTGAAGGCCAACCCGGCATCTCTCATCAGTGCTATTGCCATCAAAGAAAACTTTGGCTATTATTCTGAAGCAATGGAAGTGGCCCCGTTATATGCTGCCTTAGATGAATCCATAAGGCAAACCAAAACAGGCAAAGAAGTTAAAAAGATGCTGGATACCTATGAAAAAGTGGCCATTGGAAATATTGCTCCGGACATTGCACAGGAAGATACATCAGGCAACAAGATCAGTCTTTCTTCTCTACGGGGTAAATATGTACTGGTTGATTTTTGGGCCAGCTGGTGCGGACCCTGCCGTAAGGAAAATCCCAATATTGTAAAAGCGTACAACGCCTACAAACACAAAGGTTTTACCGTATTTGGTGTATCCTACGATAAAACAAAAGCCAAGTGGACAAAAGCTATTGTAAAGGATGAATTGTTCTGGACACAGGTGAGTGACCTGCAGGGATGGCAAAATGCCTCCGCGGCTCAATATTATATCAAGGCCATACCGGCCAATATCTTATTAGACAAAGAAGGGCGGATCATTGCCAAAAACCTATTTGGTAAAAAGCTGCAGGCAAAACTGGCCTCGCTAAACCTATAAGTTCTTACCGCCCGGATATGCTGCGCTGCACACCTTATAGGTTTGCAGCATTTATAAAATAATTATAAAGTGCAGTTGATCAATTAAACCTTTCCATATTCCATCGTCAACCTTTTGAATAAATAAAAAGTCTTTCACTTTAACAACGCATTTTATTATTATTGGTACGCCAATTGTTTTACAAACACAAAACCTTTTACAATGAAGAAAATTATTACACTCGCCCTCATACCCGTTTTTTTCCTGGTGTCAGGCTGTACAAAAAATGCACTGACAGGAAAAAGTTACGTGAGCCTGGTTTCTGAAAGCCAGCTGCAGGAAATGGCAGTTTCTGAATACCGCCAGTTTTTATCACAAAGTAAAGTATTGTCGTCCTCTTCCAATAAAGATGCAGAGATGGTAAAACGCGTAGGTACCCGGCTGGCAGCAGCAGCCAACAGGTACATGGATTCTATCGGTGCGGCTGATAAATTAAAAGGATACCAGTGGGAATTTAACCTGGTGGATAATAAGGAAGTGAATGCCTGGTGTATGCCCGGAGGTAAAGTGGTTGTGTATACCGGTTTATTACCCATCGCACAAAATGAAGCGGCACTGGCCATTGTGCTGGGGCACGAGATCATTCATGCGGTGGCAGAACATGGCGGTCAAAGGATGAATAACACTTTGCTGGCACAGGGTCTTGGTACATTAGGAGATGCACTTACTTCCAAAAATCCAAAAGTAAACGGCATATTCAACAGCGTATATGCACCTGGTGTGCAGGTTGGTCTGTTGCTCCCCAATTCAAGAACACACGAACTGGAAGCGGATAAATTTGGTTTATTCATAGCTGCAATGGCTGGTTACAATCCCAGGGAGGCGATCCCTTTCTGGACGAGAATGTCGCAGGGCGGTGGTCAAAAGCCACCTGAATTTTTAGCAACCCATCCATCTGATGAGAGGCGGATTGCACAACTTGAGTCATTTATGCCACAGGCTTTGAAACTATACAGGCCGGTGAAAAAATAATAATCGAAGTTTTACAGGCATATTGAACCCGTCTTTTAAAGACGGGTTTTTTAATATCAGCTGTTCATTATACCTGGTGGTAAGGCGCACTGAAAGTCAAAAAAACATTTTACTTCGCTCTCTTTTAAAATCAAAAAACAATATCTTCATTGCCTAAAATAACAACGATTATGGATGCTGCTATTCAACAAAAGATTGACCAATGGCTCAATGGTAACTATGAACAGTCTGTAAAAGATGAAATAAGGAAATTACAAACAGAAAATCCCGACGAACTGGCGGATGCTTTCTATAAAAACCTGGAATTTGGCACTGGCGGTCTTCGTGGTATTATGGGTATTGGCACCAACAGGATGAACAAATACACCATTGGGATGGCTACCCAGGGATATGCGAATTATTTGAAACAATGTTTTGGAGAAGTAAAAGTGGCAATCGCACACGACAGCCGCAACAACAGCCGTTTTTTTGCAGAAACCACTGCCAATGTATTTGCAGCGAATGGTATTAAAGTGTATTTGTTTGAGGAGTTAAGGCCAACACCAGAGCTTAGTTTTGCCATCCGTCACCTGGGCTGCCAGGGTGGTGTGGTTTGCACTGCTTCGCACAATCCAAAGGAATATAACGGCTACAAGGCTTACTGGAATGATGGCTCCCAATTGGTACCTCCGCATGATAAGAATGTGATCATTGAAGTAGAAAAGATCGCTTCGGTGGATGATGTAAAATGGAGCGGTGGCGAAAGCAATATCACCCTGATAGGCAAAGATATTGACGAGGCCTATATGGAAATGGTGAAAGGGCTGAGCGTGTACCCGGATGTATGCGCTGCACAAAGTGACCTGAAGATCGTGTACACTCCCATACATGGCAGTGGAATCACGTTGGTACCCGAGGTATTAAAACGTTTTGGATTCAATAGTGTGCATATTGTGGATGAGCAGGCCGTGCCTGATGGCAATTTTCCAACCGTGGTATATCCCAATCCTGAAGAAAGAGACGCCATGAATATGGGACTTGCCAAGGCAAAAGCCATCGATGCTGATATATTGATGGGAACCGACCCTGATGCTGACCGTGTGGCCATTGGTGTAAAAAATGACAAAGGTGAATGGGTACTGCTCAATGGCAACCAAACGGCCATGATCGCTTTTAACTATATGATAGAAGCAAGAAAAGCCAAGGGAATTGCCCAGCCAAACGATATGGTGATCAAAACAATTGTAACCACCCAAATGATCGATGCCATTGCAAAAGCGAATAATGTAGCCTGTTATAGTGTGCTAACAGGTTTTAAATGGATCGCCGAAAAGATCAGGGAGCTGGAAGGAAAAGAAAACTATATCATCGGCGGTGAAGAAAGTTTTGGCCTGATGATCGGTGATAAGATAAGGGATAAAGACGGGGTAAGTGCAGTGGCACTTTGTTGCGAAATGGCGGCTTATGAAAAAAGCAAGGGTAAGAGCCTGTACGATAAGCTCATTGAGCTTTACCTCCAGTACGGTTTTTATAAAGAAGCGCTGGTAAATGTGGTGAAGAAAGGCATGAACGGAGCTAAAGAAATAGCCGATATGATGGAAGGCTTTCGTGCCAATCCACCTAAAACAATTGATGGTAAACCCGTGCAGCAATTACTGGATTATGAATTGCAAACAGGAAAGAACCTGGAAACAGGCGATAGCTGGACGATCGATTTGCCTAAAAGCAATGTGTTGCAGTTCCTGCTGGCAGATGGTACGTCCATTTCAGCCAGGCCAAGCGGTACCGAGCCAAAGATCAAATTCTATTTTAGCGTGAATACCAAACTGTCAGGCATAGATGGGTTTGATGCGGCTGAAAAAGAACTGAACGATAAGATAGACCGGATCATTGAGGAAATGAAATTGAAATAATCATCTACTAGGGGGAAAGTGGAAACATTTTCCCCCTTATATCAATGCCCTTAACGCTGCATGAAAAAATTACCGCTTTTCATTGTATTCTTTACTATATCGTGTACTGCATCAGCGCAGACAGCAACGGCAACACCCTTCGCCGTTAAGGCAAGAACATTAAAGATCTTCCTGGATAAAAATCATTATGAGCCATTGAGATGGAATGATACCGCTTCGCTGCGTTTGTGGCATCGCTGGATGGACATGCTGGATGATGATAAAATGTACTTTTTACAGGCAGAAGTGAAAGAACTGGAAACCTGCCAAACAACGCTGGATGATGAGATCAATGGCAATGGCTGGATATTCTTCGATAAAAGTATCCGTTTATTCAGAAAGGCTTTGCAGCGTTCAGATAGTATACAAAAAGCTATTTTGTCTGTACCCTCCGACTTTTCTAAACCGGCCACCCTTCATTTCCCTTTTAAAACCTACCCGGCATCTGTTGCTGAACTAACAGAGCGTCTTCAGCAGATCACCAGGTGGCGTATCCTTAGGAACATCGCCAGCGCTATTGATACAGCCGATCAGCTACCTGCTGATTTTAACGTGGTGCCGGCTGATTTTGCAGCCAGGGAAAAGAAAGTGAAACTTCAGTTGAAAAAGCAGCACGGCATCATGCTGAAGGAAATGATGGCCTATGATGCCGTTTTTGAAAAGAATTACGGTGATGCCTACCTGCATTGTATCAGCTGGTGCTACGATCCGCATACCAGCTATATGAACCTGGCAGATAAAAAGGACTTCGAAACAGGATTGAGCGGTTTTGAATACAGCACCGGGCTTGCATTGGATAAGGACGAGGATGGCAACTACACCATTGCCAGGCTTGAACCGGGTGGCAGTGCATGGCGAAGCGGTGAACTGCACACGGGTGACTTTATCAGCGCCATCAAAAAAGGCGCTGAACCAGAACGGGACCTTGCTTTAATGGAGGAAGGTGAAGTGGATGAAATGTTAAGCGGTACCAGCGATGAAAAAGTGGAACTAACGGTAAGGACTGCCGCAGGAGCAACAAAAAAAGTAATGCTGACAAAGGAAAAAATAACAGATGATGAAGGGATTGTAAAAAGTTACCTGATCTCGGGCAATAAAAAGATCGGCTACATTCAATTGCCTGGTTTTTACAGCAGGGAAAACGATGAGGAGGAAGACAAAATTGATGGCTGTGCCAATGATGTGTCAAAAGAGATCATCAAACTCACTCGGGATGGTATTTCGGGATTGATACTCGACCTGCGGCAAAATGGGGGAGGAAGTATTTGGGAGGCGATGCAGCTGGCAGGGATCTTTATTGATTATGGGCCCGTAGGCTCTATTAAAGATAAAACGGGGAAGGTCCGTTTTTTAAAAGACCCCAACAGGGGAACGGTGTACGACGGACCTTTGCTGGTGATGATCAATGGCGGCAGTGCCTCCGCATCAGAACTTACAGGTGCCGTATTGCAGGACTACCAAAGGGCGTTGGTCGTTGGAAGCACCAGTTATGGAAAAGGTACGGCACAAACCATTCAGCCAATGGACACTTCATTTTCACCCGGAGAAACAAATAAAAAGGACTATAACAACTTTACGGATTATGTAAAAGTAACCGGTGGAAAATTTTACCGTGTTGATGGAACCACCACCCAATGGAAAGGCGTGGAGCCGGATATACTGATCCCGGATTTGTACGCTGCTTCTCAAAAAAGAGAGCGCCATATTCCCAGTGCCTTGTTGCCCGATAATGCCAAAAAAGCTATTTACCAGCCACTCAAAGCCTTACCGGTTGATCAATTGGCTGCCGAAAGTAAAAAGCGTATTGAAACGGATAGTATTTTTATCCAGGTTAAAAAAGCAGCTGGCTGGATGAAACAGATGAATGAGGGCCGGGATATTCCTTTGCAATGGTCAACATATACAGGCATGTATAAAAGAAGCAAAGAGATGATGGCATTGGTGGAAATGATTGATAAACAAAAAAGCAAACTGCTTACGGTAACGAATAACAATTTTGACAGCGAAAAAATCAGGTTCGCCACCCAAAGCGGAAGGGAACTCAATGATGTGTACCTGCACCAGGTGGCTTCTGATCCCTATATTGCGGAGTCGTTCCGCATTTTGCAGGACTGGCTTGCAATACCTTAAACAATAACCAAATTATATTTATTTATGAGAAATGCTTTCACCCTTTTGTTGTTTGCCGGAGCTGCATTTTTTGCTGCAGAAACTAAGGCACAGAATTTTGAGGATCCTGGTGCGTATATGCAGCACATCAGCACACAACACAGCAATATTTCCAAACGCTTCCTTAGCTACAACAGTGCGGCTTCGCATGGTAAAAGGGCAAAAAAAGTGGAAAAACTGAGGGAGCAGTTATTAGACGAAGTGCAGGAGGCCCGGATGAATATCAGTGGTATGCCTAAATTCAAGGGAGATGCCGCATACAGGGATTCGTCCGTAAGCTTTATGAAATTTTACTATAACATACTCAATGATGATTATTCCAAGATCGTGAATATGGAGGAGATCGCAGAACAGAGTTATGATGAAATGGAAGCTTATTTGATGCTGCAGGAACAGGTGGATAAAAAAATGGAGGAGGCCAACGAAAGAATGCATATGGCACAAAAGCTTTTTGCATCCCAGAATAATATCAACCTCGTAACATCAAAAGATGAAATGAGTGACAAGATGAAGACCGTGGGTGATGTAAATGCACATTATCACCAGGTGTACCTCGCTTTTTTTAAACCCTACCTTCAGTCGCAAACCCTTGCCAAATCCATTCAAAAAGGAAATGTAAGCGGAATAGAGCAGGATAAAAACGCCTTACAAAAATATGCCCAGGAGGCGCTTGCAAAATTAGAGACCATCAAACCTTATGAGGGGGATGCTGCTTTGAAGGGCGCCTGCAAACAACTGATGCAATTCTATATTAAACAATCCACAGACTACCTGAAGCCGGTGACAGATTTTTTACTGGTGCAGGAAAGATTTGAAACGATCAAAAAGGATTTTGAAAAAAAATCAGATCATGATCAAAAAGAAGTGGATGCCTATAACAAGGCAGTAAATGACATCAACGCCTCCAGTGGTAAATACAACCAGGCGAATAAAGACATGTTTGAAAAAGGAAAAGAAAATATTGATAACTGGAACAAAGCAGTTGCCGGTTTTTTTGATGAGCACATGCCAAGATAAAAAACATTGTTTTCTATAAAGCCCCGGTTTAAATTTACCGGGGCTTTTCTTTTTGTTTTATTGCTAAAAAAGAATGTAATTCGTGCTGCTTATTATTTGTATGAGAAATTACGACGATACTTACCGGCACAAGGGATTAAGAAAAAAACTGGTGGACACCATCAGGGAAAAAGGGATCAATGACGAAGCTGTGCTGGCTGCCATCAGCAATATTCCACGACACTTTTTTTTAGACAGTGCATTTGATGAAATAGCCTATGAAGACCGGGCTTTTCCCATTGCAGAAGGGCAAACCATTTCACAGCCCTATACAGTTGCATACCAAACGCAATTGCTGCAGGTAAAACCGTTTGAAAAGATACTGGAGATCGGCACCGGCAGTATCTACCAGGCAACCGTACTGGCAGAAATGAAAGCACAGGTGTTTACTATCGAAAGACAAAAAAACCTGTTTGACCGCACAAAACAGTTTGTATTAAAAGGTAAATATCCCAACATCAAATTTTTTTACGGGGATGGTTATGAAGGACTGCCTACTTATGCACCATTTGATAAAGTGATCATCACAGCCGCCGCACCGTTTATTCCGCCGAAGCTGGTTGCGCAACTAAAAACAGGCGGAAAGATGGTGATACCTGTAGACGAAGGCGCACAACAGCGCATGCTCCGCCTTACAAAAAATGCAGACGGCAGCACGAGTGAAGAAGCTTTTGAAAATTTCTCTTTTGTGCCCATGCTGGCGGGGAAGAATGGGTGATAGGGCAGGGTTGAATTGATTTATTGTTGAATTGTTGAAGAGAGAATAAGAAAAGCAGGTTCTAAAACTAAACTCTAAACCCTAAACTTCTAAACCTTAAACCTTAAACTTCAAACTTTCAATCATTGCGTTTCTTTTCCAAAATAACATTCATCTGCAACTTGTGCTTTATAACTTTTGTTGTGTTGAACAAGCTGGAAAAAATCCGGATACATTGGGTAGCAAGGATGCGATTATACCGTTGCCTGCTGTGGAGGGTACACTGGCAATATTGGGGATCGCATCCGTATTGATCAATTTTATTTTTGCGCTTACCTGCCTGTTTTTTTTTATTGCAAAAAAACCGATCCCCGTTGCCAAATGGCTTGTTTGGATTAACTTACTGTTTTTAGTTCTGCAGTTTATTTACTTTAAATTGTTCTGATGATACACACTATTCTCAGGGATAAAAGCACCAAACTTTTTATTTTCCTGGCAGGCTTTTTTATTGTAAATGCCCTTACAGCTGAAATGATCGGCGTTAAAATATTTTCACTCGAGGATACACTGGGCGTTCAGAGGGCCAACATCAGTCTTTTTGGAAGTCCCTTTAGTTTTCATTTAACTGCGGGCGTGCTGCTTTGGCCGGTGGTGTTTGTAATGACGGATATCATCAACGAATACTATGGCCCAAGGGGCGTAAAATTTTTGTCGTATCTAACGGTGGGGCTTATCAGTTTTGTTTTTTTTGTTATTACTGCTGCCATTCACTTAAGTCCTTCAGAGTATTTTTCAGTTGGTAATGGTATCGGAAATGCCAACAATGCCTTCCGGGGTATTTTTGGCCAGGGTGTATGGATCATCATTGGTTCCATGGTGGCATTTTTGGTAGGGCAGGTACTGGATGTGCTGATATTTCACCGCATAAAAAAGCTTACTGGTAATAAACGTATCTGGCTCAGGGCTACAGGCTCTACACTGGTATCACAGCTGATAGACAGTTTTGTGGTGTTGTTCATTGCTTTTTATGTGGGCAAACGTATTCAGTCTGGCCAGGGAGAACCCTGGAGCCTGCACCAGGTGCTGGTAACAGGAACGGGTAACTATATTTACAAAGTAGCCATTGCTATTTTACTTACACCAGCGATCTATGGGGTGCATGCGCTGATAGAAAAATATTTAGGCAGTAAATTATCGGCAGATTTGAAAACGGCGGCAATGGGCAAGGATAGCGAGTAACAAATAAAATTTTTTATATGAAACGGTCACTGTTGGCAGCTTTTTTTTATTGCAAATAACTTCAGGCATTGCACAAGTGGTTAATCCTGGCGACACAAGTGTTGCTGGTTTGAAACTGGCATCAGCAGACATGGCAAAACTTTTTATGGCCAAAAATTACCCCGAATACATCAAATATGTTCATCCCAAAATTGTGGCGATGATGGGGGGCAAACAAAAGATGGTGACGGTTCTTAAAAAGACAATGAAGGATATGGAAGAAAAAGGAATTTCATTTATTGAAATGAATTGCGGCGAACCATCACCGGTCATTTCCACCAAAGCAACGCTTCAATGCGTGGTGCCGCAACACATTCAATTAAAAACAGAAGGGGGCAAACTACTCACCACCGGTTACCTGATAGCAATTTCATCAAACAATGGCAAGACCTGGCATTTTATAGATTCTTCCAGCAAAACGCTGGAAGAATTAAAAGAAACCTTTCCAGATCTTAGCAGCCAGATCGTAATTCCCGAAAGATCACAACCGGAGTTTATAAAAGAATAGCTTCATCCTGTTTGCGCTGAAATTATACCTTCTTCAGCTTCCATTTTCCTTTCTTAAATAAAATAAAGGCTACAATGCTGATGGCGGTTTCTGCAACCGGAATGGCTATAAAAACACCCAGCGGCCCCATGTTAAAAACTTTTGCCAGCAGGTAAGCAAGTGGTATCTGAAAAAACCAAAAACCAAAGAGGTTGATAACGGTAGGTGTGCGGCTGTCACCGGCACCATTAAACGCATTTGACATTACCATACCAATAGCATAAAAAACATAGCCCGCACTTACTATCCGGGCTGCATCAATGGCGTAGTCAGCCACCAGCGGATCTTTTGTAAAAAAAGAGATCACCTGCGGTGCAAAAACAATAATGATGGCAGATACCACCAACATAAACAGCGCATTATACTTGGCCGTTTTTAAAACCGACTCTTCTGCCCGTTGAGGCTGCAAGGCGCCCAGGTTTTGTCCCACCAATGTAGCCGCAGCATTACTTAATCCCCAGGCAGGCAGTAAAAAAAACATAACGATCCTGATGGCGATCTGGTAGCCTGCCGTAGCATCACTATGGCCGGTTTGTGCCACCAGTCTTGCAAGGATGATCCAGCTGCCGGATGCAATCAAAAACTGTAACGTGGCTGGCCAGGCAATGTTTACAATTGAACGGATAACGGTCCAGTCTGGCTTAAAATATTTTACCGCAAACTTTACCATCCGCTTTCCATCAAACAAATGATAAAACTGGTACAGTACGCCAATGCCGCGGCCCAGGGTAGTAGCAATAGCAGCTCCCGTAACACCCATAGCGGGTATTGGACCCAGCCCACGGATAAACAACGGACACAGAATAATATTGCAGATATTAGCCAGCCATAAACTTTTCATGGCCATCATCGCATCTCCAGCGCCACGAAAAATACCATTGAGCAGGAAGAGCAGCATGATTACCATACTTCCTGCCATGATGATCCTGGTATAGTTGATACCACTCGCAATGGTTTCTGGTTCGGCACCCATCCATTGCAGCAACTCTTCTGCATATACAAAACCTGCCAGGCTGATCAATAAAGTGATCAATATGGCGATCAGCATCGCCTGCATACCGGCTTTTGAGGCGGCAGCAGGATTTTTTTCACCTACCCGACGGGCTACCACAGCGGTAGCTGCCATACTCATGCCCATGGCCAGCGAATACACAATGGTGATAACAGATTCGGTAAGCCCAACAACCGAGGTGGCGTGTTTGCCGATATGGCTTACAAAGAAAATATCCACCACGGCAAAAACACTTTCCATACACATTTCCAGTACCATGGGTATGGCCAGTAATATCACAGCACGGCGGATGCTGCCGGTTGTATAATCCTGTTCTTCTCCTTTTAATGATTGTAAAATAATGTTCCTGATATTACTGAAACGGACTGATATAGATTGACTTTGATTGTGCAACATGAGACTCTTTTTGTTAAATGAAATAAAGCACAGCAGCAATTGCTGTAACAAATGATGACCGGGAAAATGACAGCAGTTTTACAAAGAAACCGCTCTTAACAGAACCTCATAGTTCAAATAATTGAAGGATGCAAAGATTTGGACTTTTTTTTAAAATGAACAAAAAAATTATTTGGCTGGTCAATAGCGGTAAATTTTTATCGTGTAAAGTATATTTGCTGCATGAGAAAAATGTTGATTGCCTCTCTGCTCTCTTTGATGTTGTTTGCTTCCTGCAAAAAGCTTCCAAAGCTTACGGAAAAAGAAGTGCTGGATGTGATCAGCCGTTTTGATGAAGGCTGGAAAAACAAGAATGTACAATTGGTGGATTCCACATTGGCACCCTCGTATATCTATTTTACACAAAGCGGCGGTTTGTTCAGCAGGCAGGGGGTGGTGGAAACAGCTGGTTCACCCATCTACCAGCTCGATTCCGTCTGGCGCCATGCCATCAAGGTTACTTTGTACGAAAACACGGCTGTGGTAAGTTCTGAATGGGAAGGCAAAGGTGTTTACCGGGGTGTGCCTTTCAGGGAAGACCAGCGCTGCAGTATTGTAGTAGTAAAGATCAAGAACAAAGTGCAGATACTGTCTGAACATTGCACGCCCATTACAGCGGTCACCAAGTTTCACTAGCGGTTGGCGTTTTCCTGCCCTTAAAAAACTATATTTGCAGCCTCCAAAGCGATGAAACAATTTTTATCTTTTATACTTTTTTGTGCGATCAGTCAACTTACAACAGCACAGGATATACATTTCTTTTTAACGGGTGGCGCTATGAACTACCAGGGCGATCTGCAGCCCAAACGGTTAACCCTTAGCCAGGCCAGGCCTTTTGTGGGAGGTGGTTTTTATTTTGAAGCAACAGACAGGTTGTATTTCCGGTTGGGTGTTTTAACTGGTAAAGTTGGCGGCGATGACAAACTGAGCCAGTTCAATAAGGACCGCAACCTCAATTTCCAAAGTAAGGTAACCGAAGTGCACCTGGGTGCAGAATTTGATATCCTCAACGCATATGAGCACACAGTTGTGCCCTATATTTTTGCAGCTGTGGCAGGCTATCATTACAATCCCTATACACTGGATTCTTCCGGTAACAAACTATACCTGCAGCCATTGGGCACCGAAGGGCAGGGTTTTTATCTTGGCAGAAAAAAGTATGGTCTTAACCAACTGGCCATTCCCTTTGGTGGAGGATTAAAAATGGCGCTGAGTGATATGGTGAATATCAGGTTTGAAGTGGCTTTACGAAAATTGTTCACCGATTACCTGGATGATGTGAGTGCCACATTTGCAGATGAAGACGAACTAAGGGCCAACAACGGCCAGGCGGCTGTGGATTACTCTTTTCGGGGTGATGAAATAAAGAACAATCTTCCCTATCCCGATGCCACTGCCAGGAGGGGTAATCCCGGAAGCAAGGATTTTTATTATACAGTTGGTCTTTCATTAAGCTTTCGATTGCAGGGCAATGCGGGTGGCAACAAACAAGGTAAAGGAAAATTGGGCTGCCCCACCAACATCTCCGGCTGGTAAAAATATCTTTCGGGCATCGCCTGTTACAAAACGCCATTTTTACACTTCCTCTTTTTCCTGGCTTTTCAGGTTGAGGTAATTCAATGCCGGTTATGTAAGGGGAGATCATTTTTCTGTTAACCACCAACGCTGTATCGTTCAACTCTTTGATTGCCGATGGCTATCTGGTTTGATCTGATGGCGGATTTTAAGTCAACGACATTAATTGGTAGTTCAAAATCATGTGAGCAGGTTTAGATGCGCTGTTGCTGCTGTGCCAGCTGCAATAAAAACTTCCAGGCCGGTTGCTGCCTTTTTCAAATGCATTTTCTATTAATCAAATTTTCCTATCTTCCCTATATGAAGCACTTTAAATTTTACAGCAAAGAAGATATACTCTCCCTTACAAAGGTTCGCCGTTTTGAGACCAGGATAGGGGAGCGGTTAAAGAATATTCAATCTGAAAGCGATTGGGCGCAGCAACTGGAGCAGTCTGCTGCAAAATATGTGCTGCTGGGTATACCAGAAGATATTGGCGTAAAAGGTAATTATGGAACGGGGGGTGCAGATACAAACTGGCTCCCTTTTTTGTCGGCGTTTGTAAATGTGCAGAGCAATGATTTTGTTACTGGTGAGGAAGTGCTTTTATTGGGCCATTTTGATTTTGGCGATATCAAGTACCTGATCGAGAATACTGCTTACGGGCAAAATGAATTGATAGATGCCTACCGGCATGCATTGCATTTGATAGATGAAGAAGTGGAAGCCATCATCAAAGTAATAGCAGCGGCCAAAAAGATTCCCATTGTAATTGGTGGGGGCCAAAACAATGCTTACCCCATTATTAAAGGGGTGGCAAAGGGTTTAAACAAGGCAGAACTGATACCACTGGCGCAGATAAACGCCATTAATTTAGATGCCCACCCGGATTTTCGTACTACAGAAGGAAGGCATAGTGGTAATGGTTTCCGTTATGCCAGTGAAGATGGTTTTTTAGGTAAGTGCTGCAGTTTGTGCCTGCATGAAAATTATATTCCGCAAACCGTATTAATGGATATTCACAACGATCCATTTATCGACTATGTTACCTACGAGGATATTTTTATCAGGGAAAAGAAGAATTTTATCCAGGCCGTGGCCCATGCTACCGGTTTTACAGAAGATACCTATGCTGGTATTGAACTGGATCTGAACAGCATTGAAGATGCATTGAGCAGCGGCGCTTCTCCATCTGGTATTAGTGTGCTGCACGCCCGGCAATACATCACTTTTGCAGCACAGGATGCCAAGGTAGCTTACCTGCACATCTGTGAAGGCGCCACTCAACTGGCCGATGGCAGAAGAAATGAATCTACCGGTAAACTGATCAGTTATTTGGTGAGTGATTTTATCAAAGAGGCTACGCAGGATTAAGACCGGGTACAAAACATCAAAAGCATCAAGGAAGTGTACAGTTAAGCTGGGAGCCACCTGGTAAAACAGGATCACAAATAACCTGCAATCTCTTGCTCCTCCGCCACACCATCTTTTCTCCACACCTGCTTACCATCTTTAAAAATAATAAATACCGGAAGCGCTGTTACGTTATACGCTTTCATCACTGCTTCATCTTTTCCACCATCTACTTTTAGCAATAAAAATTTGCCTGCATGGCTGGCTTCAAGATTTTTTAAAACGGGTTCCATTTTTCTGCAGGGCGGGCACCATTCTGCACCAAAATCAACCAGCACCGTTCCTGCCGACTGTATGGTGCCGTTAAATTCTTCCATCGTCATTTGTTTAGCAGCTGTTTGTCCTTCTATTGGTTTTCCTGCTGCTTTCCAGGAGTTGATACCACCATCCAGTTCAAATACCTGCTGGTAACCGGCGCTCCTTAATTTTTCTGCTGCTGCCGCACTTCTGCCGCCTGCAAGGCAGTAGATATATACCGGTTTGTTCTTATCAATAAATGCTATCCTTCTGTCAAATTCTTTTTTATTATTCCAGTCGGCCAGCAGCGAACTTTTTATATGCCCGCCGGCATACTCTCCTGGTGTGCGTACATCTAAAATTTGTACAGAATCTTTATTGCTGATGCCTTTCTCAAATTCATCAGCCTTTAAATTATTTTTCACCTGTGCGGTACAGGAAAATAAAACACAGCTTAGTTGAGCAACGGCGATTGACCTTATAAATGTTTTCATACAGCAAAGGTAAAACAAAAGGGTCCCCAACGCAGTTGGGGACCCTTTAAAATATCTGTTATAAAATTACAAAGGAGAAAGATACTGTGCATACGCATAACCTTCTTCACTATCTTTGGTTCTGATCTTCCACCAGCTGTCATCGGTTTTTTCTACCAGGGTTACAATTTCGTGGTGTGCCGCTTTACCAACGATCTCACCTTCTGTACTTGGAGTACTCCTGATGTTAAGATTGGTACTGTCTGTGGTTACCTTCAATTGTGCGCCGGCGTCTGCTTTGATATCGATGTTCATCAGCAGATCACCGCTGGCCATATTGGGGTCTATCTTATCGTATAAAGCCCACAGCGCATCGTAATCAGTTGTAGAAGCGGCTGTGCCACTTACATGAAGCACGCCGTCTTGCTCTGCCACAGCCAGGTTAGCAACACCAAGACCATTGGCCGTTTGCAATAGTTCTGCATATTTATCCTGTAATGCCATTGTATGAAATTTTAAAGTGATGGTGGATTGATTATTTCTTGTCAGTTAGTTTGGTTACGTCCGATTTTACTTTAGCTGCCGCCAGCATCTGCATAATTTTCATTCGGTTGGCTTTTGATACCTCTCCAGCCAGTACCGCTTTATCACCTTCAAACGTAACGGTAACGCCGGGGATGTCTTTTAGCCCGTCTTTTACTTTTTGTTGGGTGGCTTCATCCAGTGCGGTTGTTACAGAAGCAGGTGTTTCAACAGGTGGCGGTGGCGGTGCAGGTAACGTGATATTGCTGACCACGCTTTTTACACCTTTCATGCCTTCAACAGCTTTAACGCATTTGGTTTTGCAATCCTCGTCTTTACAAGTGCCATTCAGCGTTACCACGCCTTCGCTAACACTGGCAGTAAGACCGGTCATGTCTGCATTGGCCTGGATAGATTTGTCAACTTCCGCTTTGATGTCTGCGTCTTTTGGACCGCAGCTTGTAAACCCGATAGTAGCTGCAATGGCTACGGCAAGTAATCCTTTGGTGAGTTTCATTGTTTTTTTGATTTTGATGAATGAATAGAATAGCTTTCTAATGATCGCCCGCTGTTTTTTGTTTTTGCAAGTCTTCAAAAAAGCAGGTATGGTTGCGTTCAAATATAAATTAAAATACAACAAAGCCTTCTCCAATATCGCTTTCTTCCACCGCTTTCCGGTATTGCTTTTTCACCCTTTCGGCCTCCGCATTCTTATCTTGCTTTTTTAAAGCCCGGAATTTGCCTGTTAAACTCCAGTGATTATTGGGATTTTCTTTAAGATCATCGTTAAACACTTTTTCCGCTTTCTTATGCTCTCCAGCCAGTAACAAAGCATTTCCCAGGTACTGCCGTGCAGGCAGCAGCCAGTCTCTCGGCTCGTTGTAGATCATGGCATTTTCATTGGTAACCCCTTCTTCAAAATACGCAACCGCTGCGGTATAATTTTTTTGTTTTACTGCAATAGAACCCTGCAGTATTTTTTCTGCTACTTTGGCGGCCGCATCGGGAGCATTAAAAGGCTCCAGTACGATCAGCATATCCGGGTGTTTCATTTTTTCCTGCATCAGTAATAATTCAGCTCCGGCATCGGCCAGGTTGTTTTTCCCGGCAAAAGCCATGCCCCTGGCCCAATGCCATAGTACATTAGCGTAGGTATGCCTGTCTTCCAGGGGAGCTGCTTTTAGTACACTATCCCATTTGCCATAGCGAACATTGTTTATGAAATTGGTCATATAAACATACTGGATAAAATTGCCCATGGGTTGTGGAAGAGAAAGAAAAGCTGTATCAAAACCATAACTGCATTCATTGGCACTCTTATTACTGTAGGCATAATTGGCCCTCATCATGGCACAGGCTGTTTGCATATGGAGGTTGTGAAACAGGTAGAGCGGTGCATTGTTCTGTACCTCCGGGTATAGTTTTAAATAGTGATGATATCCTTTTACAGACTGCTCATTTACCGCAATTCCTTTTTTATAGTTGCCGCTTCGAATGTAGATATGCGATGGCATGTGTATCATGTGCGCCACGCCGGGCATTAATTTTCCCAGCCTGTCTGCACTGGCGATTGCCCTGGAGGGATGGGGCGATGCTTCCATTGTGTGGATATAGTAATGATTGGCACCAGGGTGCTGTGGGGTGATTTTTAACACGGCTTCCAGCACGCTGTTTATTTCAGTGGTCCACGGTTGTGCGGCACCGTTATGCTTCCAGTAGTCCCAGGGATGCTGCAGCATCAGGGCATCTGCATACAACGCACCCATATCAGCATCGTTTTTAAAAGTATGGTACGCCTGCTTCATATTGCCGGCATATAACTGGTTTAATGTTTCCCTGCTGCTGGTGCTGTCTGCTGTATACCGAACGGCCATCGCTGCAATCAGCGCTTTCTCTTTTGCATTGCAACCTGCCTGTAATGCTACCGCTTTTTGTGCCGCCGCATAAGCTTCGGGTGTGGCAGCATAGGCAAAGTCGTTGATATTGGGCCCGTAGGCCAATGCCTGCGCCCAATAGATCATGGCACTGTTTTCATCAAACAGCTGGGCCTTTTTAAAGGAAGCCATGGCTTCTATGATATGGAAAGCATAATACAGATTGATGCCCTGGTTAAAGTAAAAGCGGGCACTGTCGTTACTGGAAGTAATCGGCCACCTGTAATTTCCCCATCCTGGCAAAACGCTGATGCCACTGGCCAGGCTGTCTTCATTAATACTTGCCCAGTCAGGCGAACATTGAATAAGCTGTTTCCCTTTTAAAACAGTTTCCCTGGAAACCTGCACCGGAATGATCTCTTTTTTACTTTCAGAAAGTGTGGCTGCAGCTATAAAAACAACCGGGATAAGACCTGCAGTAGCCATTAGTTTTAATCTCATGCAACACAGTTTTTGGTTAAGGTAGAAAAAACGGCAGGTAAATGCAACAGTTATTATTACAAGATTTTACGGAGGCTGGATTTATGCCGGATTAAATTCCAATTCCTCCTTTAATAATTCAACCACATTAAAAATAATTGGGCAGGTTCCATAGTACATCATTGTTCCAAAAAGCCGTTGTGTAAAATGGGGACGGTTTAAATGAGGGAATTCCCGGCAGCCTTCAAAACGGTGTTCGTAAATGCTGCAGGTTGTTCCTTGTAAAAAATGACAGGGTATGCTGCTGATGACCATTTTGCCACCGGGGCTTTCATCAAGGTATTTGTCTTTAACTGAATCAAGGGGAGTTTGTAAATGTGCTGCCAGGCTTTCAGCTTCAGCAGTAGTAACATTGATCATCAAACTTTTACAGCAATTACCGCAGGTAGTGCAGTCAGTTTTTTCAGTAACCACTTCATTGAGGCGGTGAACCCTTTTGTCAATGGCTTCCCCATCCTGTTCTTTTAAGAAAAAACGAAACTGCTCATTTTCATTTTCTTTTTCAGCCGCCAGTTGCTGGATCCTGCCAGGATGCGAAATCATTTCTTTCACATGGAGTGAATATAGGTGAACATTTAAGAAAATATTTTATCCAGTACCCTGGCCACGCCATCCTGGTTATTGGTATCCGTTACCATATCGGCTACTGCCTTTATTTCTTCCGGTGCATTACCCATGGCAATACCCAAACCGGCAAATTCGATCATGCCTTTATCATTGTAGTTGTCGCCAATAGCAATTACCTCTTCCTGTTTTAATCCATACATTTCCATAATAAACTGCATGGCCTTGGTTTTTGAGGCTTCCCTGTTCATTACTTCCACGTATTTGGGCTGCGATTTAAAAATGTTTACCCGGTCGCCAAAATGCTCCAGCATTTCCTGTTCCACTGCCAATATGAGGGCAGGGTCGCCAGCAATCAGAATTTTATTGGGGCCGGTTTGTTTTTCAGTCCAGGTAACAATGGTTTTTTCAAAAGGCTGTACAGTTACCTGTACCTGTGTGATCTTCTGTTCTTTTTTTACCGCATCGGTGTAGTCGTTTGCATACCACTCCATCTGGCTGTAATACATGGCCGACACCGGGTGTTTGGAGGCCAGCCTGTTGACCGCTTCAGCCTCAGCCAGCGGCACTGCTGCCTGGTAAAGAATGTTGCCGTTGTGCCAGATATAACTTCCGTTCAGGCTTACAATGGGGGTCTCCTTGGGAAAAACATGCTCCGTAATATGCAGCATGCCATGCAAGGGCCTGGCAGAAATGGGTATCACCAATATCCCTGCATCGGCTAATTGAGCGATCTTTTTTTGTGTAATATGGCTCACGGTGTGCTGCTCTGTGAGCAATGTGCCATCCATGTCGGTAAAAACAGCTTTGTACATAAGCAGTAAAAAAGTTTGCTAAAATAGGAAGCTCATGCCGTAAAACATAATTTAATTGATCGTGTAAAAAAGTAAACCCGGCGCTTTCGCTGCCGGGTACGTTTGCTGTGCCTGGTTTTAGTACTGGGAATAGTATTTTGCTAACTAATATTTAATAGAAGAATGAATTGATACTTTGTGTGATGGCCTGTATCGCAGTTCGTTTTTTCACCATTGCCGGTGACTGTTTTTCTTTTACACGGTCCGCTGTAAGGGAATAGCCCAATGTAGGCAGTCTTATCGTGATGCCCTGGTGTTTTACAGAAACAATATTGTTACTGTAGCCGGTGATATTTCTTTCTATGATGCTGACTCTTTCGGTCATATTTACACCCGTGTTTTCAAGCACTATACTGTTGTAATTCTCCTCCATCATTTTAATGGCATTGATCTCATCTGCGCTGATAACAGCAGGGGTCGATCTCCAGTATAGCTAATTCCTTACGTAAGGCAGTTTTATTAATTTACTCAGTTCTGACGCCTCCACTTTCACAAATACATAGGAAGTAAACATCGGGCCATATTCTTTTATGCTCCTGGAAACATTTTTGATCTCCCTTATAGTGAAGGGGCAAAAATTTTCGATGCCTTTTTTGTTCAGAATAGAGACTACTTTTTTCTCTTTTTTCTTTGCTGTGCAGATGACATACCAGTTGCGTTCCATGTGTTTTCAATTTTTGGGTAGTGATTAAAAACCTGCACCTGTATCAGCTTGAACTGTTCAGTTTGTTGCAGGGATTACTTAGTAGTATCCCAGCCAGATGCCAAATTTTAACTAATTGAAAAACAGTTACTTATGTCGTGGTGGGTTGATTTAATTTCCGTTTATTGGAATTAAAGTAGATGATATGGAAAGCAAAAGAAAGGATCGTTATTAATGATGTTCAGGGTGATCGTGATGATCATGATGATCGTGATGAAGGTCATCGAGGTTGATTGGCTGGTGGCAATGAGGGCAATGGATGTGTTTTTTTCTTTTGGCCTTGCTGATCTCTTCCAAAAAGCCAGCGGTGATGATGCCGGCTGGTAAGGCAAAAATGGCCAATCCCATAAATGAAATGATGCCGGATAAAGTTTTGCCCAGTGTACTTACAGGCACCATATCGCCATAGCCTATAGAGGTCACCGTTACTACAGCCCACCACATGGTAGCTGGTATGCTGGAGAATTTATCCGGCTGTGTATCATGTTCTGCAAAATACATTAAGCAGGAGGCAATGATGATGACAAAAGTGATCAGCACAAAACTCAGCTTTAATTCATTTGCCCTTAATGTAAAAACGCTCCTTACCATTTTCGCCGACTTCATATAAGCTGTTAACCGGAACAGTCGGAAAAACCTGAGCAGCCTTAATATCCTTAGCACCCTCAGATCTAAGCCAACCACTACATGAACATAAAAGGGAAGTATGGCAATCAGGTCAATCAGGGCTTCTGTTGAAAATATATAACGCAGTCTGCCATGAAACTTGTGCTGGTACCGGGGATCATGATTGCAGCTCCAAACCCTTAGTATGTATTCGATGGTAAATATAAAAACAGACACCATGTCGAAATAGTGAAAGAACACCGCATATTGGTCGTGTATTGAATGCACTGTTTCCAATATCACAGCTGCCACATTCAGTACAATCAGTACAATGATAAATGCATTCAATATCTTGTCCCAGCGGGTGTCGCCCAACTCAGGATGAAGCAGGATATGGATCTTGTGTTTGGTGGAATGATACATCGAAGGCAGCGTTTTGGCTGGCTAAAGTTATGGCATAAGGCAGTAATTTTTTACAGGTCATAAAAAAACCGCCTTTGCAGGCGGTTGAAACTTTTCCGGGATGGTTAATCGAGCCGGAAAGAAATTTTGCATACACAGCCAAAGGTGGTGATCTCTCCGTCTTTTACATGGGCCTTAATGTCTTTTACATACACGGAGTCAATGTTCCTTACAGTTTTGGAGGCTTCCCTTACAGCGTTGCGCATGGCATCATCAATGCTTTTTTCTGAAGAGGATATTACCTCAATTACTTTTACAATTGGCATAACAAACGTTTTTTAGTGAATAGATTTATTGCAGCAGTAAGGTACAACTTCAAAAGGGCTTTGTTGCAATGTTTCACCTGTTTTATAAAACAGGGTTAAAACCTTTGGGCCATCGGCACCATATCTGTGAGTTCGCTGATCCGTACTGGTCTTTTTAATTCAATGCTTTTTCTTGCTGCAATACCTACTAATATCGACATGGCGCCATCCCTGGTGCCGGCCATACAGTTGTAGGGATTATCGTTCTTGTCAACCAGTATCCTCCGTTGCATCCTGATATCCCCACCACCATGGCCACCTTTTATTTTGGGCGTGGTAACCACTTCCTGCTTATTGGTAAAATTTTCCATTATCAGTATTTCTCTCACCTCGCCTGGTATGGCGTCATCTGCATGGCTCATTTCCACCGCATGTTTCTTCGACTGGTCATCCGGAAGTTTTTGCAGGTAAGGAATATCTTCCCAGGTTTCAATCCTGCCATTCATGCCATTAAAAGCGATCTGCCAACCTTCGTAGGGGGAGTAGGTGGTGAGGGAGTAATTTGCCAATACTCCATTGGCATACAGAATTTGTGCGCTCATCTTATCAAAAATGTCGATCTCATTCCTGAACACACAGCCATCCCGGTGATACCCATCATACTGTTCGTTATTTACGTACAGGCTGGTAAGGCGTTCATCTTTTGTTATGTCCCAATAAAATTTGCAATTGTTTTTATATTCACAGCTTCTGCAGGTACTGCCACGAAATGAATTGTTCTTTCCATAATGATCAAGTGAACCGTAGGCACTTACTTCCACCGGTTCTGCATTCAGCCACCAGTTCAGCAGGTCAAAATGATGTGTTGACTTGTGTACAAATAAGGAGTTGCTGTATGCTTTTAATCCATGCCAGCGGCGAAAATAGTCTGCACCATGGTGTACATTCAGGTACCAGTTGAAATCAACGGAGGTGATCTTGCCAATCCGGTTGCTGTGCAATATCTCTTTTAACTGCATATTGTGTACACTGTGCCGGTAATTGAAAGCAACCGTTACTTTTTTGCCGCTCTTTTTTTCTGCAGTAATGATCTGGGCACATTTGTTTTCATCCGTTGTCATGGGTTTCTCTGTTATCACATCAATGCCGGCTTCCAGGGCTTTAATAATAAACCCATCGTGAGTAGAATCGGTGGTAGTCACAATAACATAATCTGGCCGCGTGCTTTTCAGCATCTCATCAAAATTGGTAAACACGGGGCAATTGACTCCCAGTGCTTTCTTTACATGGTTGACTCTCCCGGAATTATGATCACATAATCCAACGAACTCAGCATAGGCGCCAAAATTTTTCAACAAATGCTGTGTCCAGAAACCGCTGCCCCGGTGGCCGGTGCCCACGATCGCTAATTTTATTTTTGCGTTGTTTTTACCGGCTAAGGAGGAGCGTGGTTGTAATAGCAGGGCAGCACCCGTGGCTGCTGTATAGTGGATAAACTGGCGGCGTTTCATGATGGCAATTTTTAATCCCAATTTAAATGATAGTATATCAACAAGGGCAATAAAAAACGCAAACGATGCCATCTATCAGGGAAAGGATCAGGTGATGTGTTTCCATTACAATAAGAAAACCCTCCCGATCACTCAGGAGGGCTTCTTTGTTGGCTAACAATCGCTACGGCATTTATACTACAGGTGCGGCAGCCAGTATCTCTGCACTCACACCATCGGCATATTTTTTAAAGTTATCTATAAACTGTTGCGCTAATTTTTTAGCCGCATCATCATAGGCCATTTTATCGGCCCAGGTGTTGCGTGGGTTTAAAATTTCTGAAGGCACTGCAGGGCAAAGCGTTGGTATCATCATGCCAAATACAGGGTGCTTTTCATATTCTATATTGTGCAGCTTTCCTTCCAGCGCCGCAGTGATCATGGCCCTGGTATAATCAAGTTTCATGCGCTTGCCCACACCATAGCCGCCGCCGCTCCAGCCGGTGTTGATCATCCACACATTTACATTTTGTTGTTTCATTTTATTACCCAGCATCTCGGCATACTTGCCCGGGTGCAGTGGTAAAAAAGGCGCACCAAAGCAGGCACTAAAAGTTGACTTGGGTTCATTGATACCAGACTCTGTGCCGGCAATTTTAGCCGTATACCCGCTGATAAATTGATACATGGTTTGTCCCGGAGACAATTTACTGATAGGAGGCAGCACTCCATAACTGTCGCAGGTGAGAAAGAAAATATTTTTTGGGGTATCCGCTATCGATACCTTCATCGCATTGCTGATGAAATGCAGCGGGTAACTCATTCTGGTATTAGGAGTAATTTCTTTGCTGGTGAAATCGAGCTGGCTGGTGCCTTTTATAAAAGGAACATTTTCTACTATGGCGCCGGCTTTTACTGCCCGGAAAATCTCTGGTTCGCTTTGTTCGGTAAGATCAATAGTTTTTGCGTAGCAGCCACCTTCAAAATTGAAAACCGTTTTATCTGTCCATCCATGTTCATCATCACCTACTAACTGCCGGTTAGGATCAGCACTTAAAGTTGTTTTGCCGGTGCCGCTCAGGCCAAAGAAAATGGCGGTATCTCCATCCTTGCCCACATTGGCGCTGCAGTGCATGCTTAGTACGCCTTTATCATGTGGTAAAATATAATTGAGTACGGAGAAAATGCCTTTCTTCATTTCGCCAGTATACCCGGTGCCGCCGATCAGTATTACTTTTTTTGTAAAGTTTACAATGGCGTAGTTGTGCTGGCGGGTTCCGTCTGTTGCAGGATCGGCTTTAAATTCAGGCGCCTGTATGATATGCCAGTCTGGTGTAAAATTTTCCAGTTCTTCTTCTGTTGGCCGCAGGAACATGTTGTAGCAAAACAAATTGCTCCAGGGATTTTCATTGATCACACGGATATTAAGCCGGTAGGTTGGATCCGCACAGGCATAAGCATCCCGTACCCAGATTTCTTTATCCGCTAAATGATCCATCATCTTTTTATACAGGATGTCGAAATATTTTGGCTCGATGGGAATATTAAAATTGTTCCAGTTCACGCTGTCTTTGGTAATATCATCCAGCACGGTGAATTTATCATCCGGACTGCGGCCGGTAAATTCGCCTGTATTTATTACAAGGGCTCCAGTATCATTTATTTTACCCTGGTTACGGTCAACTGTTTGTTGTGCAAGTGCTGCCGGGGATAATTGATAATGAATACCGCCGGTGTTTTTCAGGCCAGCATTAAGCAAGGCCATCTTAGGGAACGAAAGCATGGTTGGAACAGACATAGCAAATATCGTTTAGTGAGCAATCGGTTAGCGGGACGAAGGTAGGGGTTCATTTTTTTATAAATTTTCTAAAAACCCTGCCCATTTGCAGTATTTTTCGCCATTTCATTCAAAGATTGGCATTTATGCAATCGTTTCCGTAAATATTAAACGCATTTGAAAAATGGTTTAGTATGGTTGAATGGTTTAAATATTTTGCAGTTTGGATGTGTAGGTTCTACACAAAATGCAGCTACCTGACCAACAGGTTCAAGAACAAAAAAGGGGCCATGGGGCATAAGGTATTTTCCACTGCAACTGTTTTACAAGCTTACAAGAGTTGAAAAAAATACGGCCAACTTAAAATTTTTACGCTGTCATTCCCAGTTGCCAGTCACTATTCACCATTGACTATCCGTATATTGCAACTTCTAAAAAAGGAGCATGAAATACCTGCCACTCAATCCTGAAATATTTATTCAAAACAGGAAAAGATTTATTGAAAGAATGGAAAAAAACTCCATTGCCATTTTTAACAGCAACGATGAATTGCCTTCTAACGGGGATGCCATTCATAAATTTAAACAAAACTCAGATCTATTTTGGCTGACCGGCATTGAGCAGGAAGAAACCATGCTGATCCTTTTCCCGGATAACAGCGATGCTAAATACAGGGAAGTGCTGGTGCTCACCCGGCCGAATGAATTAAAAGAAAAATGGGATGGGCACAGGCTGAGAATACAGGAAGCCACCGCTATTTCCGGCATCAGCACCATTATTTGGGTAGATTCAATTGAGGCAGTGTTGCAGAGCTGGATCCATCTATGTGATAATATTTATCTGAATACTAATGAAAACGACCGCAAGGCCAGCTGGGTGCCGGTAAGAGATTACCGCTATGCTGAGTTAATGAAACAACGCTATCCTTTACACAGCTATAAACGCAGTGCCAAAATATTAAAAGAACTCCGGGCCATCAAAACAGCTTTGGAAGTGGAAGTATTGCAGAAAGCGATGGACATTACCGACACTACTTTCAGGCGTTTACTCAGGTTTATCAAACCGGGTGTAATGGAGTATGAAATTGAAGCAGAGATACTGCATTCCTTTTTATCGCAAAGGGCAACGGGCCAGGCATACGGTTCCATCATTGCCAGTGGGGATAATGCCAGGATATTGCATTATGTAGAGAATAACCAGGAATGTAAGGAAGGGGACTTAATATTAATGGATTTTGGTGCCGAGTATGGTGGCTACTGCGCTGATCTTACCAGGACGGTACCGGTAAGTGGCAAATTTGGCCGGAGGCAGAAAACAGTTTATAATGCCTGCCTTCACCTGCACCAGTATGCAGCCAGTATTTTAAAACCGGGCATCAGTATTGTGGATTATACCGAAAAGGTAGGAGATGAGGCAACGGTTGTTTTTCAAAAGATCGGGCTGCTGAAAAAGAGTGATGTAAAGAATGAGGATCCTGCCAACCGGGCATACCGGAAATATTTGTATCATGGCATATCGCATCATTTGGGTATCGATGTGCATGACCTGGGTACCAGAACGGAGCCCATAAAAGCAGGAATGGTTTTTACCATAGAACCGGGCATTTATATCGAAGAAGAAAAAATGGGTGTGCGCATTGAAAATAACTTCTGGATCACCCGGAATGGAAATAAAGACCTGATGAAGAACATTCCAATAACCGTGGAAGAGATTGAGGCCCTGATGAAGAAATAAGAAGTAACGGATTTTAAAATTCAATTTATACACTATGTGCCGGCCACCGGTTACTAACCGCCAACCGGCAAAATAAGTTGCAGATGACAAAACAGATCCCTAATTTATTTACACTTGCCAACCTGGTTTTTGGGTGTATCGCCATTGTGCTGGCGTTGCAAACACAAACAGTGATCATTTATACAGGCGAAGATTTCTCCAGCAGTTTTGATATACCTGAAAATTTATCGCTGGCGGCACTTTGCCTGTATGCTGCAGCCCTGGTTGATTTTTTAGATGGCTTTGTGGCAAGGATGTGCAAGGTAAGTTCAGAAATGGGCAAGCAGCTGGATTCACTTGCAGACGTGGTTAGTTTTGGGGCAGCCCCCGGCGTTATACTGTACCAGTTATTGCGGATGAGTTATATGAGAGAAGAAAATGGAATGGATGTGTCTATGCTATGGATGCTGCCTGCGTTTATACTCACTGCTGCGGCAGCCTATCGCCTGGCAAAGTTCAACCTGGATACAGAACAATATTATGGTTTTAAGGGCGTGCCTACACCGGCTGCTGGTTTATTGGTGGCATCTCTGCCACTCATTTTGCATTATGGAAGCGGTATGATCAATGTGAATGAACTGCTGGTGAATAAATGGCTGTTATACGGACTCATACTTTTATTGAGCTGGCTGATGGTAAGTAACCTGCCCATATTGGCCATGAAGTTTAAAGATTTTTCTATTGCGAATAATTTGCCAAGGGTAATATTGGTTGTCATTGGCATCCTGTCTGCCGTATTTTTAAAATGGCTGGCAGTACCGGTTATTTTCATTGCCTACATTATTTTATCTTTGGCATTCAAAAACAAAACTACCACATGACGTATACTGCACAGGTAAAAGTAATGCCACATAAAGAGCTTTTAGATCCTCAGGGAAAAGCTGTACTAGGCGGATTAGGCAATCTTGGATTAGGTGATATTAAAGATGTACGCATTGGAAAACACATTACTTTGCAGGTAGAAGCAGCTACAGAAGCCGATGCCAGGCAAATTGCAGAAGAAGCAGCTAAAAAATTATTGGCCAACCCGGTGATGGAGATGTTTGAAGTGCAAATTAGCTAATTTGATAATTTGATAATTTGGTAATTTGATGATTTGATAATTTGGTAATTCTTTCAATTCAATCAGCCCATCATCAAATCATCAAATCAGCACACCATCAAATCATCAAATCATCAAATCAGCACACCATCAAATCTGCCCATCATCAAATCTGCACATTAGCAAATTATGCTTTACCTCGTTCCTTCCCCCATTGGTAATCTTGCCGATATTACTTACCGGGCAGTTGATGTATTAAAATCGGTTGACCTGATACTGGCAGAAGATACCCGGACATCTGCCGTGCTGTTGCAGCATTACCAGATTCAAAAACCCATTACGCCCTATCACCAGCACAATGAACATAAGATCGTTCAGCATTTAACAGATCAATTGCTGGCTGGTAAAACGATGGCGCTGCTCACCGACGCCGGCACACCGGGTATCAGCGATCCTGCTTTTTTATTGGTAAGGGAATGTGTAAAGCACCATGTAGTGGTTGAATGCTTACCTGGTGCTACTGCATTTGTGCCAGCGCTGGTAAACAGCGGACTCCCCATCAACAGTTTTTGCTTTGAAGGTTTTTTACCATTAAAAAAAGGAAGACAAACGGCGCTGAAAAAATTTGCTGAAGAAGAAAGAACCATGGTGTTTTACGAAAGCCCGATGCGGTTGGTAAAAACACTAAAAGACCTGATCGGGTACTTTGGTGCCGAACGGCCATGTTGTGTAAGCCGGGAACTCACAAAAAAATTCGAAGAAAACAAACGCGGTACCTTACAGGAAGTGCATGATCATTTTAACAGCAAAACGGTGAAAGGTGAGATCGTGCTGGTAGTACAGGGCAAAGCATAAAAAAAGCTGCACATAAAGTGCAGCCTTTTATATAAAGTTGGTCGCAGTATTATTTAAAATCTGCACTCACAGTGATCTTTGGCTCATCAGCCACTTTTCCACCTGCATTGCTTACATCGTAATCTGCCAGCTTAATGGTAAAGTCAGATGCTGCATGGATAGCGCTGCCTTTTACAACCAGTGTGGCTTTACCGGTTAAAGGTTTGCTGATACCCTTTAATGTTAGTTCTCCCTCTACATTCACTGAGTAAGTGCCGTCTTTATCAAATTTCACCTTATCCAGGTTGGTGATCTTTCCATTAAAGGAAGCAGTTGGATTTTTTTCAGAATCGAACCATTTAGCACTGTTAAAATGATCCTGCATCATGGCATTGCCAAAAGTAAAACCTTTTACCTGGGCTTCAAAAGCCACGGTTCCGGTTTTTGTATCCAAGGCCGCAATTACAGTTTTGTTTTCTGCAACAGGCAATGCATCCGATGGAGTGGCGGCGTCGAATTTCACCGTAGCAGCTGTAGTGGTTTTCTTTTGTGCAAACAATAAACCCGCAGAAAGGGTGAGTGCCAGGAACAATGTTGTTTTTTTCATTTTGTTGTTTTTATTTATGTAGTTTAATAAGTGAGCTTCTTTTAAAAGTAACATAGGGAACGCCCAGTATACTGCTGAACCTTCCTCCATTGCAGGAACCTTTGATCGTAACACTGTCACCCGCTTTAATTTGATGCACTGCTTGCTGGTCTTTTTGTTGAAAAGCAAAGGCAATATAAGCGCCCTCTGTATTTTCAATCTTCAGGTTTAGGGTTGTGTCAGCAGCTTCAACTGAAGATACTCTTCCATTTACCGCAATGATCTTTTCTGCATACTTGGTATTGGCTTCTTTATTCAATGCCCCATTTACCCTGAACTCTTCTAAAAAAGCAGCTGCCTGCACGGTATAATCTGCCTCGATGGTGGCCGTATCATCAAATCCTTTTGTAAAAACATACCATCCAATGCCGCCACCAATCAACAATAATGCCACCGAACCGATCAATAATTTTTTAACCAATCCTTTTTTCTTTCCGGGCTGTGGTATCATATTGCTGCTTTTGAGTGACGAAGATATACTAATGTTTAAACACTGAACAGTAATTGACTGTAAATTTTGTGTAAATAAACAGCTTCAAAACATAAAAGGTTCATCTGCCGGTGATTATCCTACTAAAAAAGTAGAGAATGCTGGCTGGTTGACTGTAACCAGCTTTGAAGATGTAATGAAATTTGTTCATTTTCCACCATAAATCCATCATGACCGTACTCAGAATCGATAACGATAAGCGTGGCAGAAGGCAGGTGGCTGGCTAAGAATTCCTGCTCAATCAACGGGCAAAGAATATCACTGCTGATGCCAAATATTATTGTGGGCTGGGTAAGGGTTTTTAACACTTTCGCTGCGCTGCTTCTTCCCCTGGCAATATTATGGCTGTCCATGCTTTTTGTTAGCAGCCAGTAACTAAAGGCATTAAACCGATTTACTAACTTGTCACCCTGGTAACGTATATACGATGAGGCTTTAAAATCATCGATCTTATCCTGGTCAGCTTCAGACTGTTTTTGCACCATGATATGGTAGTTACGGTAAGTTAACATACCGATCGCCCTTGCTGCCTTTAAACCATTGGCACCGGCCTGCGCTTCCTTTTTGTGCCAGGTGCCGTCGGCTTCAATGCTCAGCCGTTGGGCGGTGTGGGTTGCAATACCCCAGGCACTTTCGCTGGCAGATGTTGCCAGCAATACCAGCCTGTCAGCAATATTTTTTTCCATGATACACCATTCCATTGCCTGGTAGCCACCCATGCTGCCGCCCACCAGCATATAGATCTTTTCTATTTCCAGGTGTTTACGCAGCAGGATATGTGCATGTACCATATCCCTGATAGTTATGAATGGAAACTGGTGATAATAAGGCGCTCCTGTTGCCGGGTTTATACTCAGGGGCCCTGTACTTCCATAGCAGGAGCCCAATATGTTTGCGCAAACGATAAAGTATTTATCCGGATCAATGATATGACCATTACCTACCACACCAGGCCACCAATCTGCTACATCAGCATTGGCAGTCAGTGCATGGCATATCCAAACTACATTGCTTTTATCTTCATTCAGTTTTCCGTAAGTGGTATAAGCAATGCAAAGCTCCGGCAACTGGCTGCCATTTTCTAAGTTGAAAGTATGAGGGTAATGAAAATAATTCATGGAGGTTTATAAAATGCTTTGCAAAGTAATAGCAATTCAGCTGAAAAAGCGCTTAACTTTTAATGAAAACCGTAATTGGCAATACCAGTACTGCAGTAAGTTTACCAAACAGGATCATGCAGATGGGTTACGTGCAGGAGAGCAGGTACAAGGCATCCAGGAAGACATCCGTTGCATTGGAATACAACTTTGCTGTTTTTGCTTTTGTTGTAAGTGGCAACTGGATGGCTGACTGGCCGGGTTTTCTATTTTGGAAATTTAGGTTTCTAAAAAGTTGGGCAGCATTTATATTTGTATAAAAATGTTACTGTATGATAGAAGTAAATTTAAAAAGACTGCAGGGAGATTTTGGTTTTGAGGGTACAGATGCCAAAGGGCATACGGTGAGGATGGATACGAGTGACGAAACAGGAGGCTCCAATTTCGGGATTCGGCCCATGCAGATGCTGCTGATGGGGATAGGAGGCTGCAGCGCAATTGATATCGTGATGATATTAAAAAAACAGCGCCAGGAAGTAAAAGATTTTTCTATTCAAATTTCCGGCGACAGGGAAAAAGGTAAAGAACCTTCCCTGTGGGAGCAGGTAAAAGTGATCTTTACCCTCACAGGGAATATTGATAAAGAAAAAGCAGAGAGAGCCTGCGACCTGTCGATGAATAAATATTGCTCTGTTGCAGAAACGTTGAGACGGGGCGGTACAAAACTCAGTTGGGAAGTGGTGATAAAGCCTTAACCCGCATGCATTGATTGCTTTTGAATTTTCGTTTATTCCGGTTATACAATCTTACATCTTATTTTTTAAATAATACATCCTCATTGAAGCATCCCATCACCGAAGCCATTCGCATACAAACGGAGCGTACGAATGAAATGGAACATTCTGCTCCATTGTTCCTTACCAGCAGTTTTTGTTTTGACAATGCAGAAGAAATGCGGGCCGCCTTTGCAGATGAGTCTGATGATAATATCTATAGCCGCTTCAGCAATCCAAACGTACGGGAGTTTACAGATAAAATGGTGGCGCTGGAAGGTGCCGAAGCCGGGTATGCCACTGCCTCCGGTATGAGTGCCGTGTTTGCATCCTTTATGACCTTTCTGAAAAAAGGTGATCATTTGCTTGTTTGCAATTCAATTTTTGGCAGTACCCAAACGGTGATAAAAAAATACCTACCCAATTACGGTATCGAGTATACGTATGTGAGCGCCGATCATCCGGAACAATGGGAGGCTGCTGTAAAACCCAATACAAAAATGATCTATCTCGAAACGCCTACCAATCCCGGTCTGGCGCTGGTGGATCTTGCATTCGTAAACGTCATCGCAAAAAAATATAAGCTCTTATTAAACGTGGATAATTGTTTTGCTACACCCGTTTGCCAGCGGCCCATTGATTTTGGAGCCGACCTGGTGATCCATTCTGCCACCAAATGGCTCGATGGGCAGGGCAGGGTACTGGGTGGGGTTGTTGTGGGTAAGAAAGAACTCATCCACGACATTTATTTATTCTGCAGAAGTACCGGTCCTGCGCTGTCACCATTCAATGCATGGATATTGAGCAAAAGCCTTGAAACATTAGATGTACGAATGGAGCGGCATGCATCCAATGCCATGAAGATAGCGGAAGCACTGCAAGATCATCCGGCCATTGCTTCTTTAAAATATCCATTTATTCCTTCGCATCCACAACACCATATTGCCATAAAGCAAATGAAAAATGGTGGCGGCATTGTTTGCTTTGATCTCAAAGGCGGATTGGAAAGCGGCAGAAAATTTTTAGATAGTCTGCAAATGCTTTCACTTACTGCCAACCTGGGTGATACAAGAAGCATTGCTTCTCATCCTGCCAGTACCACACATGCCAAACTCACGGAAGAAGAACGGTTGGCTACAGGTATAACGTCCGGTTTGATCAGGATCTCTGTTGGTTTGGAGCATGTGGATGATATACTCAGCGATATTTTTCAAGCATTAAAGAAGGTTTAGTCTGAGCATTTAAAAAATCAACGGAGATGGGTTTTGAGAAATAAAACAGTAAATTTGGGTTGGTAAAAATTCAAAAAGATGTTTACAGAAGCAAGAAAAATGCAGTTGCTGGAAGAAGTTCTTAAAGTAAGTAATGAAGCCATTTTGTTAGAACTTGAAACTGTAATTGGGAAGTCTAAAAAAAAAGCGAAAATAAAGAAACCTATTTCTGCTTATGCATTTTCTGGGTTGTGGAGTAAAAAGGATGCTGATTTAATAGAAAAAGCCATAGCAGAAGGTTGTGAACAAATCCACGAAGATGACTGGAAATAAATTTTTACTTGACACCAACATAATAACTGCATGGCTCAAAGGCGAAACTTCTGTTGCAGATAAAATTGACAAAGCCAAAGAAATACATATCCCTATAATTGCGGTTGGCGAACTATATTATGGTGCTATGTACTCGAGCCGGGTAGACAAGAATATTGCAGACATAAATAAAATTACCTCTAACTATAATATACTGGTTGTTGATGACGCTGTTTCTTTAGTTTACGGAAAAATTAAGGCAGCTCTGAAAAAGAAAGGAAAACCAATTCCGGAAAATGACATTTGGATTGCAGCTATTGCTGAAAACCATGGTTTAATATTAGTTTCGAGGGATAAACATTTTAAAGAAGTTGAAACTATAAAACTGAAAGATTGGAAATGACTTTGTCATTTTCCGGTTTCCCTAATGGATATTTTTATTTGACGCACGTGCCATCATGTAAACTTACAATATAGTTTTTAAAGAAAAGGAAAAAAACAACCGATATATTCATCACATTTCGTACCATGATTTAGTGAAAATTTCTGTAGGGTTGGAACATGTGGATGATATACTTAATGATATTTTGCAGGCACTGGATAAATAGGAACTGGGTAGATTTTTAATCATCAGCACCAATGCTGTCCGCTTCATCTATTGCAACTTCCAGGGCTACATGCTTTTTCAAACGATATAACCAATAAAGGAATACCAAGGCTGGTAAGTTAAAAGCAATAAAATCTGACTGGTTCTTTAACCCAAAAAAGAATTGAAATTTTGCTAATCCAAAGTCAAAATAGATACGAAAGTAGTCCGTTATACTTCCACCTATTAAGAGGTATGCGCCAGCCAGGTAACAATAAGAAATTCCACCAATTGAGAAAACCGTTGATTGAAGAACCAGGTTAATGAAAGAGAATCCGATCGCTTTTTTATTAGACCTTATGCAGAACCACCCGCAAGACGCAGAAAAAGAACAGAGAATAAATACAAAGCTATACAGGGCCGTATCAGCATTACTATATTGTACCCCATCAACCAGCCCTTTCACTAGTTTAAATAGTCCTGTTAAGCCACCCGTGATCTGATACCATCCGATAATCTTTAAGTCCTTCACGATGCTTTCCGGGATAAAGTTGCTGGCCATGAATCGATTGGTTTTTGTTTTATACAGCCATCAAACTGCATCCCCTGATATCTGTATTGTCAAGTCTTCCCAACACTTCAAAGCTGCCGTCACTTTGTAACTTTCCAGCGTCTTCCGTTGCAATAAAGCTGCAGGAATAGATATTTGCCAGATCAATGACATTGATGGCACCAGTGATCGTTTTTTCACTTTTGTCATACACAGCAAATGGATCGTCTTCTTCCCTTATCAATACTCTCATCCAGGGGGCAGTTTTAAAAATACCCTTTCCATCGGAGTACGCCTGGCTCAACAGTTCCGTCATGCCGTATTCCGAATGAATGGTTTCTTTTTGAAACGCCCTGCACAAAATTTCATGTACCTGCTGCCTGGTCATTTCTTGTCTCCGGCCTTTCATGCCACCTGTTTCCATGATGACGGTATGTTCCAGTTTCATTGGGAAAAGTTCCGCAAAATCAAGCAATGCAAACGTGACACCGATGAGTAATGTCTGCTGCTTGTTTTTTTCCAGTTCCAATAAAACAGCTTGTAATTTTTCGAAATCATAGAGGTAGAAACCACTGTGAGGATGATGGCTTAACCGCACCAGTTTGTCAACCATTACCACTAAGGAAGAATGTTTTCTTTCGAGATAGGAGGGAAGTAACCCGATAATGCACCAGTCTCCGGGTGATCCATAGAACAATTCAAAAGCACTGGTAAAACTCTTTACATACAACCCAGGGTCTTTTACCGGGTGCTTACTGTTGATGGTTTGCGTGGTACCACTGCTTTCAAAAATCACGGCTGGTTCAAAACCCGTTGAAACAACAGTATGGGTCTTGAAAAAATGGATGGGAAGAAAGGGTATCTGTGTAATATTTTTAACGGTACCGGGTTCAATTTTTAATAGCCGGCAATATGCTTGGTACACCTGGTTATGTTGGTACTGGAAATGAAAAATTTCCAATGCGATACTGTTAAAATTTTCTGAATTGGCAGCAAAAACCTTTTGTATAAGCTCTGTATCTTTAACGGGTTGATTCAATTTCTGTCCGTACATTTGATTTATAAAATACAAAGATGCGTAACACAATTGTAATAGCTGTAATTTGTTTGGCGGGCTTGATGGGTTGTGACAAAGATAAGTTTACTACCAAACCGCAGGTAAGGTTTAAGAAAGTGAACAGCAATGTATTTGGGACATTGCAAACCATGCAGTTTGTAATAGGTTTTACAGATGCAGAAGGCGATTTCACTAATCCTGGCCAGGTATTTATACAGCGTGTAAATCCTGCCTGTCCGGCTGATTCTAATTTCAAAGACTCCCTGCCTTTACCCGAATTTCCTTCTACTTCCAATTTTGAAGGCGATATAAAAATGACCTACAGTTTTGGCGGGAATAACGGCGAGGCTCCCATTATGACAGCTCCTCCCGGTGAATGTGGCGATACCTCCACCTGTTATTTCCGTTTTGCAGTGATGGACAAGGCTGGTAACAGGAGCGATACTGTTAGTTCAGAAACGATCATACTCATTAATAATTAATTACTGAAGCGGTTATTTCAATTTGTACTATCCCATGCGCTATGGGTATCATTATGTGCGGCAACTTTAGTGTTTCAAACCATGCAGCTGCTGCAGCTACACTATAATTACTATCTCATCGCCTTTGTTTTTTGCGCCACTATTGCCAGTTACAATTTTCATTATCTACTGGCCGGAGCCATTGGAAAGCAACAACTCTCCTGGTCACTCTTGAGCAACCGTCCTTCTGCTTTAGGGGTGATGTTACTGGGTGCAACCGGGGCAGCCTTGTTTTTTATATCATCGGGCATTGCGTTTTCAAGTGTTGCCATTGCCGTTGTACTTACCCTGGTCTATTCCATTCCTTTGCTGCCTTTCAGCCAACTTGAATTTGCAAGAAAGGCAGGGCTGCTTAAAACCATCTTGCTGGCATTTACCTGGATGTTTGTAACGGCTTATATACCCATTGCAGAATCTGTAACGCAATGGTCAATGCTGGAGATATTACTGCTGGCAAAGCGATTTTTTTTTATGCTGATGCTATGTATCATTTTTGATAACCGGGATGTGAATATTGACAAAATAAATGGTCTGCACAGCCTGGCTACCGACCTGCGGCCGGCAATAATGCAGGCGCTTATTTTTCTTGTTTTTATCCTGCTGTTCACACTCAATTTCTTTTTTGGAAAATATGGCATGCAGGATGGCCAGGTAGCTGCCCTGCAACTATCCTCACTGGCAACATTGACCGTTTATTTTTTCTCCCGGAAAAAGCAAGGCTACTGCTTTTATTATTTTGTGGTGGATGGTATGATGATTTTGATGACCCTGCTTACCACTATCGCAAGTATTTAGTTAAATTGCAGCACAAACTGCTGTTAGCAGCACCAACCATTTTTCAACATTTCAAAATCGGCATAAAAATAACATTCAATATGGCAAAAGCTACAACCAAACCCAAAGCAAAAGCAGCAAAGTCGGCAAAAACTATCCTCACACCCAATTCTTATTCTTTTTTAAAAAACTATATCAACAACCCTTCACCGGTT